>Ga0256836_1000272_pt1 | contig 30117 bp, 31 predicted proteins | sample 4561380metaG_FD_185974 | JGI IMG/M metagenome (GOLD analysis project Ga0256836, IMG submission 185974) | Hydrothermal vent microbial communities from Guaymas Basin, Mexico - 4561-380 | ecosystem: Environmental > Aquatic > Marine > Hydrothermal vents | place: Mexico: Guaymas Basin | collected...
TTTTTGACCCAAAAGACATCAATAAAGCCCCAAGCCGCTTTAACAAAGAAAAACTTGACTGGCTGAATTCCCATTATATTAAAAACTCTCCAAACGAAAGACTTGAAAAGCTTTTAAGGGATGATTTTGGAGTTGATATAATTGACCATGACAGAAAAGAGATTTTAATTGATGAGCTTAAAGAAAGAGTAAAAACCCTTAAAGAAATGGCAATAGAGATTGAAAAAATATTGACGCCTCCAAGTGAATATAACGAAAAAGCGGTTAAAAAATTCCTTAAAGACGAAGTATTAAGTAATCTAAGAGAATTTTTGGTCTTTTTAAACGATAAAGACCCAAAACTTCCACCTGATTGGCACGATGTTATGGACGAGTTTTTAAAAATTAAAGGCATTAAGCCGAAATTCCTAATGCCGCCGCTTAGAATTGCAATGGTAGGAGATACAAAAGGAATTGATTTAGCGGCACTTTTAAGCGTTCTTGGAAAAGAGGAAGTCAAAAAAAGAATCTCATCACTTCTTGCCAAATTTGAGGTTTTTTAAACCTCTTTTTGATATAAATAAAAACACTACAAACGCAATAAGTGCGTATATCATATTAAAGCCCAAAATAAATTAAATATTTATTTTGAGGAAAAAACAGGAAAAAGATGGAGGTGAGAGGCTTAAAAGTTATGTCAGATTCATAATCTTTTTACCCTTTTTTTGATAACTTTTATGTTGTTTTTGAGCGTATTAATATGAAACTGTATCTGTTTATCCATAAACACTCTTCTTAAAATTATATTCTTTTTTTTAATCCAGTTAATAAGAAACAAATATTGTGTTATAATTTTCTAAAAGAAACAAAAGGCTTAAAATGACGCTTGGAGAGAAAATAAAGTTTTTTAGAGAAAACAAAGGACTTAATTTAAGCGAACTTGCGAAAAAAGCGGGGGTTGCGAAATCTACACTTTTTAAAATAGAAGAAAACAAAACCAACCCGACTATAAATACCATCTGGGCTATTGCCGAAGTTTTAGGTGTTCCTTTTGGAGAGCTTGTTGGTGAGGGTGAGATTAAGAATAATGGTGTGAGTGTTGTTTTAATAGAAAAGACGGATGAGTTTGAAAGTTATAAAATGAATTTAAAAAGCGGAATCGAATATATAGCAAAGCCGCATTTCGCCGGAGCGATTGAGAAGATATATGTTTTAAAAGGAGATGTGAAAGTCGGAAGCATTGATAATATTAAACATCTTCATTCAGGAGAAATACTTGAGTTTGAAGCCGATAAAACTCATATTTATTCGGCCTTTACACCTTCAACTCTTATTGTTACTATTTATTATCTAAAGGAGAAATATTTCAAAGAGGATGTTTTTGTAGATGTATTTGATAGGGAGGTTTATGAAAAGCTTAATAATTTAATAAATAAAGGTGTCGGAATTATCAGGGTTATAGCAAAGCACGACAAGTTTGATGCCGAGAATGTAGTAAAAAACGAACACGGTATTTTTATATACGGCGATATAAACGTTAAATTTGACGAAGCTATGAGTATAAGGGATTACGAAAGAAGGGAAATTTTAAAAAACTTTAGTGAAGAGAATGTTTATGCGGCATATCTCGCTCTTATAGGAGAGGTGGAAATGGTAAAAGATTTTAGTGAAAAGTTAATAGTGAAAAATGAAAAATGAAACAGATAGTATTTTTGATTTTCTCGGTTTTATTATTTGGAGCAGTTTATAAGTATAACGGCAAAACATATGAATACAAGGTTATTGATTCCGTTGATATCATATGTGATAAAGAGATAAAGAAAAAATTGTTTATATGTTGTAATAGAAGATTTTTTTCATTTGAAGATATGGAAAAATTTATTCTCACAGGTAAAATGTCAGATTATTCGTATTTGTATAACGTAGATTGTAAGGGATATAAAACTAATATTGAAAAATTTAGGGAGGCTTTAAAAAACGGAGATTTTAGAAAAGCCGAAAAAATGCTTAAAAAAGAGAAATCCCTTGCAAAATACGGATACGATGTTGTTTTAGAAACAAAAGATTATAAAAAAATTGCCGAATTGCTAAAGCCTTACGCCAAAGTCCCGGATAAGATGTTAATCGAACTTGCAAACAAAGCAGAGTTTGAAAAGTTTGATTATTTTGTAAAAGATAAAAAAGCGTTTGCAAAAAAACATTTTTGGCGACTTAACAAAAGTTTTTTTAAACATTACAAATTAAAAGTATTAGATATTTTTGATAAAAAAGAACTTTTTGATATGACAGATTTTGAAATAAAAAAGATAATTGAAATTATGGATGATAATTTTTTAAAAGGATATCTTTGTGAAAGGGAAATTTTTTGGGATAAAAATATAGAAAATAAAAGGTATTGTAAATATATGCCTAAGAATTCTATTTATTATCTTGCAATTTATGATATTGACAAAGCTATTGAAAAGTTAAAAAAAGTAAAAGTTAAATATAGTGGTGAGAGTGACACTTTTTTTAAGAATTCTATGCTTTTAAATTTATACATAATAAAAAAAGATTTTAAAAGTGCTAAAAAACTTTATAAAAAAATGTTTGAGGTCTGTTATAAAAATCATACTTCAATAGGTTCTAAAATTTTTAATTTTTTCTTTTCTCTTTTTTTTCCAAATTCAATTTATAAAGAGCATCCGAAAAAAGATTGCAGATATATTGTTAAAAGAAATATAAAAAGAAACTATAAATGGCTTAAAAATTTTTATGATTATAATTTCTCATTAAAAGAGTTAAGATGAAAAAAAGAGGCTTAATTGAAATGCTTTTAGCTACTTTTATATGGAAATTTACTCCTTTAATGTCGATATATTCATCGCTTCAAAGCGGGATATTTGTGTTTTTTTAGGACAGATTCCTTCTTTAAATCAGGTTATAGGTGCTTGTTTAATTATTATTAGAAGCTTTATAAGCTCTAAGGCTTAAAAAACAGGAACATTTATTTCCTGGGAGTTTGGAGGAGGGGAAATTTTTGTAAATAGCTCTTTTTGGCCTTTTGGGGTTATAAAAAATTTTACGCCTGTTGGAATTTTGAATTTTCTTATAAGTTCGGGATGTATTTTTAAGAGTTTTTGATAAAAATATTTAAAAACAGGCGCTGAAACCCTTCCTCCGCTCATTCCTTTTCCAAGTGAGGTTGAGTCATCGTTTCCAAACCATATAATAGTTTGGGTATTTGGTGTAAAGGCGCAAAACCAGGCATCTACATAGTTGTTTGTAGTCCCTGTTTTTCCGGCAATTTCAATTCCTTTTACTTTTGCATTCCTTCCTGTTCCTTTTTTAACCACGTCTTTTAGCATATCTATAATTAAGTAAGCTTGAAAATCAGGTTCTATGTCTTCTTGTTTTTGTTTAAATTTTATTGTTATCTCTTCTTTTGGGATGGTTAGTTTTTTTACTATTTGTAAATAGCTTTTAATTCCGTAATTGCTGAATATTGTATATTTTTGTGCCAAAGTCCAAGGTGTTTGTCCTACGCTTCCAAGGACAATTGAGAGGTTTGGAGGAATATTTTTAAATCCAAACGCTTCAAGTCCTGATATTATCTTATTAAGACCTATTGAAGTTGCAAGGTTGATAGTTGCCAGGTTTCTTGAGTGTACAAGGGATTCTCTTAAAGTAATGAGTCCAAGAGTATTTTTTTCATAGTTTTTAGGTTTCCATATTTCGTCTTCTTGGGGTGTATTACCCGGTATTTTGAAAGTTCTGCTTATATCTGGGATAAGGCTTGCGGGATTGAATCCAAGATTTAGTGCAATTTGATATATAAACGGTTTCATAGCGCTTCCAATACTTCTTTTTGCCTGGATTGCGCGGTTGAATTTGCTTTTTTGGTAATCTATCCCTCCAACAAGTGCTAATACGTCTCCGGTTTGCTGATTTATAGTGATTAAAGCTCCGTTTAATTTATCAGGATTTAATTTTTTATTTATTTTAAGAAGTCTTTTATAATTCCATTTTATTGCTTCTTGGGCAAGTTTTTGGGTTGGCAGGTCTATTGTTGTATATACATAATATCCTCTTGATAATAAATCTGGATATTCTTTTATTATTTTTTTTATTACGGCATCAACTGCATAAGGTGCTTTTGGAGTTAATATGGTGTTATATACTTTTGGAGTTTGTAAAATTGCTTCTTTATACTCTTTTGGCGTAATCCAGCCTATATTATACATTCTTTTTAAAATCCAGTTAGCCCTTTTTATGTTTAGGTTGTAATGTTTTACAGGGTCATAAAGGCTTGGTCCTTTTGGAAGGGCTATGAGCATTGCAATTTCTTTTAGGGTTAAATCTTTAAGGTCTTTGTGAAAATATCCTAAAGCCGCTGTTTTAATTCCGTAGTATCCGTGGCCTAAATAAATTTGGTTTAAATATCTCTCAAGTATCTCTTCTTTTGAGAGGATTTGTTCAACTTTTAATGAAATAAAAATCTCTTTTAGTTTTCTTTGAATTGTTTTTTTTCTGTTTAAATATATGTTTCTTACAAGCTGCTGGGTTATGGTTGAAGCCCCTTCTACTTTTTTACCCGCTTTTATATCTTTTATGATAGCCCTTAAAATTGCATTATAATTAACTCCTGGGTGTTCGAAAAAAGAAGTATCTTCTGTTGCTATTAGGGTTTCTATTATTCTTCCGGAAATGTCTTTGTATTTTACATAAATCCTGTTTTCTTTTGAATATCTTATATCTATTAGTTTTCCGTTTCTGTCAAAAAAAAGAGCACTTTGAGGAGGAGTGTAATATATTATTTTTTCAGCTGTGAATTTTGTCGATTCATAAAGGTAGGCTATATAGCTTAGGGCAATAACAATTAATATAAAAATTAAAACAAGTAAAAAAGCAAAAATTTTTTTTATCATTTATCACCTAAGAATTTAATTGTTTTAGAAATTATATCGTTTTTTATATTTATCCGTAAAATAACTCTGAAAATAGGACTTTTAACAGTAGGAGGGCGTATTGCCCCGACTAAGACTCGGGCGTTGTTTAAAAGTTCTTTTTGTTTTTGAAGGAGGACTTCGTTTGAAGTTGCATTAATAATTTTAATTAAAGATTCTGAATTAAACATTAATTTTTTTTCTTCTATTTTTTGTTTAAAACAACTCAGATTCTTTTCGATTTTTTCAATGGCATAAAATGCCGCTAAAGTATCCATAGGGCTGAGTGCCGTTGTATATATTACACTTTTTGCCCTGTTTATTAAATAGTCTATAATTTCTTTTTTTGCCAATATGTAAGCACCGTAACTTCCTAAAGCCTTTCCGAGTGTGCCCATTTTTATTGTTTTTTTCGGGTCTAATTTGTATTCATCTGTAATTCCCATTAAATGTTTGCCGCAAACCCCTACGCTGTGGGCTTCGTCTATAATTAAATATCCGATATTGTATGCAAAGTTAGTTATCTCTTTTTTTACCTTATCTCCCCTCATTGAAAAGATACCTTCGGTTACAACAAAAACCCTGTTGAAATTTTTATAATCTTTGCTTTTTAGTTTTAAATCGTTTATGTTGTTGTGTTTGAAAAATCTGACTTCTGCCTGGGTTAGTCTGCTTCCTATAATTCCGCTGGCGTGATACTCTTCATCTATTAAAAACAAATCTCCCTTTCTTCCAAGTTCAAAAAGTGCAAGGTTTGCTAAAAAACCGCTTCCAAGTATTAAAGCGTCTTCAAAGTTGTTAAGTTTTTTTAACTTTTCTTCAAGCATTTTATGAGCTAAATTGTAACCATTTACAAGGAGTGAGGCTTTAGAACCATGCAGTTTTAGTTTTTTAGTTTCAAAATACGCCCTATCAAGTATTTCTTCATCTTCTGCAAGTCCTAAATAATCGTTGCTTGCAAGGTCTGTGACATTATTATAAATTTTTCTTTCTCTTAGTCTTTGTTTTTTTTTGAGTATTTTTAACTCTTTATTATACATTTGACACTTTCATTATAATATATATTTAATTTTTTGTTAAAATTTTAACAAAAAAGGTCTTAAATGGATATAAGGAAAAAATTTTTAGAGTTTTTTGAAAAAAAGGGGCATAAAATATACCCTTCAGCTCCTCTTGTGCCAGACGACCCCACTTTATTATTTACAAATGCCGGGATGGTGCCTTTTAAACCGATTTTTACAGGTGAAAAACCGGCACCTACACCTCCAAGAGCTACATCAAGCCAGCTTTGTATGAGAGCGGGGGGAAAACATAACGACCTTGAAAATGTAGGATATACAAACCGCCATCATACTCTTTTTGAAATGCTTGGAAACTTTAGTTTTGGGGATTATTTTAAAGAAGAAGCTATCGCATATGCTTGGGAATTTGTAACGGAAGTACTTAAACTTGATAAAGACAGACTGTGGATTACGATTCACGAAAGCGATGAGGAAGCCGGTAAAATATGGGAGAAGTACGTTTCAAAAAACAGAATTGTAAAAATGGGCGATAAAGACAATTTTTGGCAAATGGGAGATACGGGACCTTGTGGGCCTTGTAGTGAAATTCATTATGACCAGGGAGCCGATAAATTTAACTCTCCGGAAGATTATTTAGGGGGAGAAGGGGACAGATTTCTTGAAATTTGGAATCTTGTATTTATGCAATATAACCGTGATGAAAAAGGAAATTTAACTCCTCTTCCAAAACCAAGCATCGATACAGGAATGGGCTTAGAGAGAATTACTGCCGTGGTTGAAGGAGTTGAAAGCAATTACGATACTTCTATTTTCAGACCGCTTCTTGAAAAAATTGTAGAAATTACCGGGAAAGAGTATTTTAAAGACAAAAGAGGGGCGTCTCACAGAGTAATAGCGGACCATATAAGAGCTGTCAGTTTCTTACTCAGTGAAGGAGTAAGGTTTGACAGGGAAGGCAGGGGATACGTTCTTAGAAGAATTTTAAGAAGAGGAGTTAGACACGGATATCTTCTTGGAATGCGTGAGCCTTTTATGTATAAGATAGTTGATACTTTAATAAATCAAATGGGAGATATTTATCCACAGCTTAAAGAGAAAAAAGAAGCTATAAAAGATGCGATAAAACTTGAAGAAGAGAGGTTTTTTGCTACAATAGATAAAGGAATGCAGATTTTTAAAGAGGAGTTAAACAAAACCGCAGGAGATACGTTTAGCGGAGAAGTTGCTTTTAAACTTTATGATACCTACGGATTCCCTCTTGATTTAACTCAGGATATGTTAAGAGAAGTTAATAAAAAAGTGGATATTAAAACATTTGAAAAATTAATGCTTGAACAAAAAGAGCGTGCAAGAGCAAACTGGAAAGGGAGCGGAGATACTAAAATAAATTTAAAAGATTTAGAAAAATATAAGCTCAATAAGTTTGTAGGGTATGAATATCTTGAGTATAAAACTAAAGTAAAGGCTCTTTTTGATGAAGATATGAATGAAGTGAAAGAGCTTAAAGGCTCTGGTTGGGTAATGCTTGAAGAGACTCCGTTTTATGCTGAAAGTGGTGGTCAGGTTGGAGACAGGGGTGAGATTTTAAAAGATGGCAAAGTTGTAGCAAAAGTTGTTGATACGAAAAAATTTGACGATAGAAATTTATCTAAAGTTGAAGAAGCCGAGCTTAAAAAAGGGGATGAGGTAGAGGCTGTAGTAGATGAGAGCAGACGAGAGATTGCAAAACACCACTCAGCAACTCACCTTTTACATTCAGCCCTTAGAAAAGTTTTAGGAGAAGGCGTAACTCAGGCAGGGTCTTTAGTTGAGGCAAACAGGTTAAGGTTTGATTTTACTTATCCAAAGGCTTTAACTAAAGAAGAAATTAGTAAGATTGAAGGGATGGTGAATAATGTAATTGCAAGAGGGGTTGAAGCAGAAGTTAAGGAAATGCCAATTGATGAGGCTAAAAAAGAAGGGGCTATGGCGCTTTTTGGTGAGAAATACGGAGATATTGTAAGAGTTGTGAAATTTAGCGATTTTAGTGTTGAGCTTTGCGGTGGTACGCATGTGAAAAATACGGCTGAGATTGGCAGCTTTTATATAACTAAAGAGAGCGGGGTTAGTGCAGGGGTTAGAAGGATTGAAGCTGTAGCCGGTCTTAGCGCATACAGATATGCAAGAGGTTTTAGGGATTTAGTTGAAGAAATTAAGGCTGAAAATAAAACAAACGATATTAAAAAATTTATTGAAAAACAAAAAGAGGAAATAAAGTCTTTAAAAGAAGAGATAAAAGCCTTAAAACATGCGGCGGTTAAAGAGATTAAACCAGTTAATAAGAATGGGGTCAATTTTGTAGTTGAGAGAATCGATAATGCTAATTTAAGAGAAATTGCGACTGATTTAAAAGGAAGAGTTGATAATTTAGTTGCGTTTTTAGCTGGTGAAAACAAAGGAAAAGTAACGCTTGTAGCAGTTAGTAAAGTTGCTGATATTAAAGCGGGGGATTTGATTAAAAAATTTGCACCTGTGGTTGGCGGAAAAGGCGGTGGAAAGGCTGATTTTGCACAAGGCGGAGGAAAAGACGCCGGAAAAATTGATGAGCTTATTAAAAAAGTAAAAGAGGAGTTTGGGATTTAAAATGTATAGTGTCTTATTAGTAGAAGATAGTTTACAAATGATGAAAATCATAAAAAGAATTCTTGAAGATAATGATTTTTTGGTCACTTTTGTAGATGATGGTAGCAAAGCTTTAGAACTTATAAAAAAAAATGATTATGATTTTTATTTAATTGATATCAATATTCCGGGTATTGACGGTCTTGAGCTTGTAAAATTTATAAGAGAAGAAAAGCAAGAGGGAAATATATTAATGGTTACGGCTGCGGCTGAAGGGTATTATTTTGAAAAGGCTTATGAGTATGGCTGTGATGATTATATAAAAAAGCCTTTTCACGCAGCCGAGCTTGAAGTAAGAATCAAACACCTTCTTGAAAAGAAAAAATCTATAAAATTTGATGATTACGAGTTTGTTTTTGAAAGTGATGATTTATTTAAAAACAGACACCCTATAAATTTAAGGAAAAAAGAAAAAAAACTTTTACATCTGCTTCTTAAAAATGTTAATTTTACTGTTAGTAATGACAAAATTATAAAGTATGTATGGGGAAATGATATAAAAAAAGCCCCTCCTGTTAGACAGTTAGTTAATGAACTCAGAAAAAAATTTGACAAAGATTATATAAAAACAGTAGTAGGAGTAGGGTACAGGTTTGAAGTTTAGTATCAATTTAAGTCGGACTTTTTTTTTCATTTTTTTTGTTATTTTTATTTTTATTTTTATAGCTCTTTATAATCAATATAATTATTCAAAAGAGATTCTTATTCAAAACTTTATAAACAAACATTATGTATATTCTTTAAAAATCAAAGAGAGATTTAAAACCCTTCTTGATAGGATCCAGTTTTACTTAAAAACTATGGAGGATGAAAATTTAAGAAAGCTTGAAATATTGCAGCTTTTGTATAGAGATGGTGCTTTTGATGCAACAAAGGGTGCTGAAATTTTAAATGAAGATAAATCAGAAATCGGGCATTATGAAGTATTTATTATTGATAAAAACCATAAAATAATAGATGGAAGTTTTAAGCCTGATATAGGACTTGATTTAGGGGTTTTTAAGATTTATAAAGATATTTTAGATAGTGTTTTTGAAGGCAAAAAAAGAATAGATATCTCTTATCCGCATTTAGATACTTATTCTATGAATGTTAAAAAATATTATCTTATACGTTCTTCTGATGGAAAATATCTTTTAGAATTAGCTTACGTTATTGATGTTTATGACTTAATTAAAAAAATTTATAAGAAAATTCTTGAAGATGTTCCTGATTTAGAAGTTCTTGATATATTTTTTATTGAAAAATATATGATTATAAAAATGAATTTTGGAAAAAAACCATCAAAAAAAATGGCGATAAGTGATGCGTTAAATATGAGTTATAATACTTTTATAAAAATAGCAAAAGATATAGGATTTGATGAAAAAATCATTTATAAGATGCTTATAAGTGCAAAAAAAAATAAAAAAACTATTTCTGAACTGATAACGGAGCTTTTTAATAAAAAAGATAAAATAGTAAAACTTGATATAGAAAAAAATAGACTTATAATTTATAATATGATTAATGGTGTGTTTGATAATTCAGAGGATAAACTTATTGTTAAGAGTGTTTATTCTACTAAAGATTTATCAAAAAATATAGCAGCCTTGAAAAGAAGGTTTTTATTAACTTTTTTCTTTGTTGTGTTTGCAATTCTTTTAGTTTATTTTTGTCTGATTTTTAGAATTTCAAACGAAATAGCAAAAATTATTCAACAGATGAAAAAAAATGAGGCTGTTGAGATAAATACTTTTATAAAAGAGATAAAAGAATTAAAAGATATTTATAACGAATACAGGGACAAGCTTAGTAAAGAAATAGAAAAAAATGTTAATTTGTTAAATGAAAATAAACGTTTTATTGTTGATACAATTCATCAAATTAAAACTCCAATTAGTGTAATTACTTTAAATCTTGATTATATAAAACATAAAGTAAAAGATAAAGCTGTAAATGAGATTTTAGATGAAATTGAAGCTGCTGTTACTATGCTGACGAATTCTTACGAGGACCTTTCATATATTTCAGGCAATGGAGTTTTAAAATATGAGGCGAAAGAAGAGATTGACATAAGCGCTTTAACAAAAGATAGAATTCACTTTTTTATGTCGGTTGCAAAAGCTAATGATAAAAAAATAGTTTCTGACATTGAAGATTGCCTTTATTTTAAAATTAATAAAATAGAATTTGAAAGAATTGTTGATAACAATCTCTCAAATGCCATTAAGTATTCTAAACAATCAGAAATTAAAGTTTCTTTAAAAAAAGAACAAGATAAAATGGTTTTAAAATTTGAATCATTTGGAGATAGGATTAAAGCCCCTGTAAATATCTTTAATAAAAACTACAGGGAGCATTCTCACAAAAGAGGGCTTGGTATTGGACTTAATATAGTAAAAGAAATTTGTGATAAATATCATATCGAATATCAAGCGTATTATGAAAATGGTAAAAATATTTTTGAATATGTATTTAAAAGTTGATAAAATTGTAATAAAAAAAGGCTAAAATGGCACTTATACTTTGTAGCGGGTCTAAAACCAGGGCAGAACTTCTTAAAAAGGTTTATATTTCTTTTATTCAAAAATCTTGTGGTTTTGATGAAGAGAGTGTAAAAACTAAAGACCCTTATAAATTTGTAACTCTTGTAAGTTATGGTAAATTTAAAAAATGTTGTGAATGTTTTAAAGATGATGACATTATAGCTGCTGATACAGTTGTAACCGATGGAAAGAAAATTTTAAAAAAAGCAAAAGATAAAGAAGACGCTAAAAAAATTTTGTTATCTCAAAGCGGAAAAAAGGTAAAAATTATAACTTCAATGTGGATAAGATTTAACGGTCAGATTTTTGGCAGGATTGATGAAACTATATATGAGTTTATGGAATTTGACAAAGAGGATTTAAATAGATATTTAGAAAGTAAAGAGTGGGAAGGAAAAGCCGGAGCCTGTATGGTTGAAGGTTTTTGCAAAAAATATATAAAAAGCGTAAAAGGTTATGAATCGACTGCTATGGGACTTTGTGTTGAAGAATTATTAAAAATAATAGGAGATAAGTATGTTAATAAGTGAAATTCAAGAGTTTCAGAAAATTAGAAAAGAGGCAAGGGCTTATTTTTGTTTGTTACTTCAAAGAAATCTGCCAAACAGACTTCCTAATATCAGTATTGATGTAATTTATGAAGGGCTTGAGAGGATTATCCACGAAATACCTTTTGCAAATGCGGCTTATATTCTTGATGCCGAAGGAAAACAGATAAGTAAGCTTATTACATTAAAAAAAGAGTATAAAAATGTTTATATAGAATTTAATCAGGCAAACAGAACCTATTTTTATAAAGCTGTAAAAGAGAAAAAATGTATCTTAACAGACCCTTATCCAAGTCTTATTGGAGGGGATATGGTAGTAAGCGCGGCTTATCCTATTTTTAATGATAAAGGACAGCTTTTGTATGTTGCAGTTATTGATATTCCTTTAAAAGAGCTTTTAAAATTTATTCATAAAGAAAGAGGGGATACATGGGCTCATAATTTTAATAGAATAGTTTATGGAATTTTTGCCTTAGCTCTTTTTGCTATTTGTGTTTTATTATTTATTGATGGGATTAAGATGTTCTTTACATATACTTTAACGAATATAGACGTTAAAAAAATGTTTGAGGCTACCATTTTAATTACCCTATCTTTAGCGCTTTTTGACTTGGTAAAAACACTTCTTTTTGAGGAAGTTATAGGTGAAAAAGAGGACCATCCTTTTGCTATTCACAAAACAATGATTAAATTTTTAGGAAGTATTGTAATTGCCCTTGCAATTGAAGGGTTAATGCTTGTGTTTAAATTTGCAATGATAGCTCCTCAAAAACTTGTATATGCCGCTATGCTTCTTGGAGCTGTTACATTTTTATTAATAGGTCTTGCTTATTATATGAAAAATGTAGGAAAAGATGTAAAATGATAGGTATAGTTGATTATAATATGGGAAATTTGGCAAGTGTTAAAAATGCTTTTGATAAAATAGGTGCAAAAGCAGAAATAATAAGCGACCCTGAAAAACTAAATAATTATGAAAAGCTCCTTTTTCCAGGAGTTGGTGCGTTTGGTGATGCAATAGAACATTTAAAAGAGACGGGGTTAGATGAGGCAATAAGAGAGTTTGTTAAAGGTGGAAAATATGTGCTTGGAATTTGCCTTGGAATGCAGCTTTTGTTTGAAGAGTCTGAAGAGTTTGGAAAACATAAAGGTCTTGGCATAATTCCTGGAAAAGTTGTAAGGTTTGATAAAAAGATAGAAACTACCCATAAAGTGCCTCATATGGGATGGAATAAAATGTTTTTTAAGAGGCACTCTTCTTTGTTTGAAGGGCTTAATAATCCTTATTTATATTTTGTTCATTCTTATCACGTTGTTTGTAATGATAAATATGTGATTGGAAAAACAATTTACGGATATGAGTTTGTAAGTGCGGTAAATAAAGATAATGTGTTCGGTTTTCAGCCGCACCCTGAAAAAAGTCACAATGCAGGGCTTAAGATTTTAGATAATTTTGTAAAGTTATAAGGAGAGTAAATGATAATTTTTCCGGCAATTGATTTAAAAGACGGTAAAGCGGTTAGACTTACAAAAGGTTTGATGGAAAGTGCTAAAATTTATAGCGACGAACCCTGGGAGCTTGCAAAAAGATTTGAGGATATGGGGGCTGAGTGGCTTCATATTGTGGATTTAAACGGGGCTTTTGCAGGAGAACCTAAAAATTTAAAGCAGATTGAAAAGATAAGAAAAAATACAAACTTAAAAATCCAGCTTGGAGGCGGGATAAGGGATGAGGCGACTATTAAAAGATATTTAGAGCTTGGAATAAATAGGCTTATTCTTGGAAGTATTGCAGCACGTGAGCCTGAGAGGGTGATTGAGCTTGCAAAAAGATATCCAATTGCCGTTGGGATTGATGCAAAATACGGGTTTGTAGCAGTTGATGGATGGGGAGAGACAGAGGGTATAAAGGCTGTGGAGCTTGCAAAAAAATATAAAGATAGTGATATTGAGTGTATAATTGCAACCGATATAAGTAAAGACGGAACGCTTCAAGGGCTCAATATAGATTTTATACTTGATATTATGAAAGCTAGTGAAAAACCTGTAATAGCAAGTGGAGGAGTAGCAAGCGAAGAAGACATCAAAAAGGTAAAAGAAGATGGAATTTACGGGGTAATTGTGGGAAAAGCATTTTATGAGGGTAGAATAAATTTAGAAGAAGTGTTCAAAATTTAAATTTATTGCCGATTAATTTTTAAAGGAGAAAAAATGAAAGTATTAATAGTGGATGATGCAAAAACAATGAGGACTATTATTAAAAACGTTTTAAAAAAGTTGGGTTTTAGTGATGAAAATTTTCTTGAAGCAGCAGACGGAGAGGAAGCTTTAAAAGTTTTAAAAGAGAATGCTGATGATATAAAAATAATTTTTCTTGACTGGAATATGCCAAAAATGAACGGTTTTGAATTTTTAAAAAGAGTTAGAAGCAATCCGGAGTATAATCATATAAAAATAGTTATGGTAACAACTGAAACAAAAAAAGAAAATGTTATTGCAGCTCTTAAAGCAGGAGCTAACAACTATATTGCAAAACCTTTTACTCCTCAGGTTTTAAAACAAAAACTTGAACAAATGAAAATTAAAATGTAGCCTCTTTTCTCCTTTGCATCCCTTTATTATTGTATTATAATTATACCTCTAAAGATAAAGGAGATATATGCAAAATAAATATTATGAAATGGTTGTTGAAGTATCCGATTTTAAAGATGAAATTGAATCTTTTTTAATGGATAGATTTTTTAACGGAATTGAAGAGCAGGATAATAAACTTATTTTAAGAAGTGAAGAGAGTTTTGATTCGCTTATTGATGAACTTGAAGAGTATGTAAAGGCATTAGAAGAGATTTTTAATAAAAAGATTGATTTGAATATTAAAGTGATACAAAAAGATAACAAAGACTGGATAAAAACTTATCAAGAGTCTATAAAACCTGTTGAAATTGATGAATTTTATATTCATCCCTCTTGGTATCCTTCAAAAGAAGGGAAAATTAATATTGTAATTGACCCTGCCCTTGCTTTTGGAAGCGGACATCATGAAACTACAAAAAGCTGTGTAAAAGCCCTAAAAAAATATGTAAAAAAAAGTGATACATTACTTGATGTGGGATGCGGCAGCGGAATCCTTGGTATTGTGGCAAATAAGCTTGGAGCAGAGGTTGATGCGTGTGATACAGACCCGCTTGCCGTTAAAAGCACAAAAGAAAACTTTGAGTTAAATAAAGCAGAGTATAATGAAATATGGCAGGGCAGTGCTAATAAAACTAATAAAAAATATGATATAGTTGTTGCAAATATAATAGCTGATGTGCTTGTTTTTATTGCTCCTGAATTAAAAGAGAAAGTTAATAATATTTTAATTCTCTCAGGTATAATAGATAAATACAAAGATAAAGTCTTGCAAAAATATAAAGAGTTTGATTTAATTGAAGAGATAAAAGAAAATGAATGGGTAACTTTTATTTTAAGAAAGGATAGAAATGGACAAAAATGATAAGAATAACGATAATAACTTTTTTAATAAAAATCCGCTTCTTTTATTTATAATTTTTGCAATTATTATAGTTGTGGTTTTTAGAAGTATTGCTCCAAATGCGGTAAATGAAGTAAATAATCTATCAAATGCCGGTACTAAAGCTGTAATGGCTTACAGTTATTCAGATATTAAAAAACTGGCAAAAGAAGGAAAGCTTGCATATGTTGCAATTGGTAAAAATATTGTAAAAGCAAAACTTAAAGATGGTGAGATTATTACTGTTGCAAAAGTTCCAAATGATACTACATTGGTTGAGGTGCTTGATAAATATAAAGTTCCATATGGGGCTATGAATGACAATAACTGGCTGAGTGAGCTGATTTTTGGATGGATAATTCCTATATTTATCTTTTTTGCCATTTGGATGTTTTTAGCTTCACGTATGCAAAAAGGAATGGGGGGAGTTTTAGGATTTGGCAGTGCTAAAGGTCTTATAAAAAGTGAAAAGCCAAATGTAAAATTTGATGATGTTGCCGGAAACGAAGAGGCAAAAGAAGAGGTAAAAGAGATAGTTGATTTTCTAAAAAACCCTGACAGATATATTGAACTTGGTGCAAAAATTCCAAAAGGTGTTTTGCTTGTAGGACCTCCGGGGACGGGTAAAACACTTCTTGCAAAAGCTGTGGCAGGTGAGGCTGATGTGCCGTTTTTTGCAGTAAGTGGGAGTAGTTTTATTGAAATGTTTGTAGGTGTGGGTGCTGCAAGAGTTAGGGATTTGTTTAATCAGGCTAAAAAAGAGGCTCCAAGTATTATTTTTATTGATGAAATTGATGCAATTGGTAAAACAAGGGCAGCTGCCGGACCTATGGGCGGAAATGATGAAAAAGAACAGACTTTAAACCAGCTTTTAGCGGAAATGGATGGGTTTGATTCAAATGAGCCGGTAATTGTTCTTGCTGCTACAAACCGTCCGGAAGTTCTTGACCCCGCACTTCTAAGACCTGGAAGATTTGATAGACAGGTACTTGTAGATAAGCCGGATTTCAAAGGAAGGGTTGAGATTTTAAAAGTGCATATTAAAAAAATAAAAGCCGGAAAAGATGTAGATTTGGAAGAAATTGCAAGAATGACAGCCGGACTTGCCGGAGCTGATTTAGCTAATATCGTAAATGAAGCGGCACTTCTTGCCGGTAGAAAAAACAAAAAAGAAGTTAATCAAGAAGATTTTATAGAAGCGGTTGAGAGACAGATTGCAGGGCTTGAAAAACGCTCAAGAAGACTTAACGATAAAGATAAAAAAATCGTGGCATATCACGAAAGCGGACACGCCGTAATTGCGGAAGTAACTCCGGAAGCCAGAAAAGTAAAAAAAGTATCAATTGTTCCACGTGGGCTTGCCGCTCTTGGATATACTTTAAATATGCCAGAAGAAGATAAATATCTAATGCAAAAAAAAGAGCTTATAGCAGAAGTAGATACGCTTCTTGGAGGGCGTGCGGCAGAAGAGGTGTTTATCGGTGAAATTTCAACAGGTGCCGGAAACGACCTTGAAAGAGCCACTGATATTGTAAGAGCAATGGTAAGTATGTATGGAATGACTGATGTAGCCGGACTTATGGTGCTTGAGAAACAAACTAACAAATTTCTTGGAAGTTTTGCTCAGGCAAGGGAGTATTCTGAAAAAATCCAAGAAGAAGTCGATAAGTTTATAAAAGAGTTTTTGGCTCAAAGATACGAGCATGTAAAAGAGACTCTTAAAAAATACGCTCCTGTAATTGAAGCTATGGTAAAAGAACTGTATGAAAAAGAAGTTATAGACGGAACCCGCGTAAGAGAGCTTATAAAAGCTTATAAAGAGGGAAGACTTGAAGAAGAGATGAATAAAAATAAAAAAGAAGATTCTCAGAACTTGGAAGAGAATAAACAACAAAATGAAAAAAAAGAGGATAAAAATGAGAACGAAAACGGAAATAATTCTTAAAGAGGGTTATCCTTATATAGCAGTTAGTGGGGGGCTTTTTTTAATTTCTTTATTTTTTAGGTTTCCATTACTTTTACAGCTTATCTTTTTTGCTCTTTTTGCGTTTATGGTTTATTTTTTTAGAAATCCGGAAAGAGTGCCAGAAGATGAAAGCCCTGGAGCTATTATTTCTCCGAGTGACGGGACTGTTTTGGAAATTACGAATGCTATTTCTCCTATTACAAAAGAGGAGTCTATTAAAATTTCAATAAGGCTTTCACTTTTTGATGTTCATATTCAGCGCTCTCCTATAGAAGGTGAGATGAGTGCGAGAGAGTATATTCACGGAACATTTTTGTATATTAGTTCTGATAAAGCAAGTGAATTAAACGAACAAAACAGGGTTTTGTTTGAAAATGAATTTGGTAAAATTGTAGTAAATCAAATTGCAGGATTTATTACAAGAAGAATAGTAATGTTTAGAGATATAGGACCTATAAGGCTTGCTGAGAGATATGGGATGATTATGTTTGGAAGTCAGGTTGATGTATATTTGCCTCTTAATACAAAAATAAAAGTTACTGAGTTTCAAAAATTAAAAGCAGGAGAAAGTTTAATAGGATATTTAAATGAAAAAAATTAATTTAGTATATTTACTGCCAAATTTTTTTACTGCTTTATCGGCTTTTTTTGGAGTAATGAGTATTATTGCTTCATCTCAAGGTAAATTTGAAAAAGCTTTTGTTTATATAATTTTGTCTTTAATTGCTGACGGACTTGATGGAAGAGTTGCAAGGCTTACTAATACTTCAAGCAAATTTGGGGTCGAATTTGATTCGCTTGCAGATGCGGTGGCTTTTGGGGTGGCTCCTGCTATGATGCTTTTTTTTGCAATAGGACAAAATTATGGAAGATTTGGAGCGCTTATTAGCGGACTTTTTGTTGTGTTTGGGCTTATTAGACTTGCAAGATTTAATGTAACAACAGGAGAACTTGATCCAAAATATTTTATAGGACTTCCTATTCCAACAGCTGCTGTTGTGCTTAGTAGCTGGATAATGCTTGATATAAAATACTCTGGAAATTTTGATTTTATAATTTTACTTGGGGCTTTGTTTTTAGCGTTTTTGATGGTATCTAATTTTAGATATCCGAGTTTTAAAAAGATTGATTTTAATAAAAATGTAGCATTAAAGGTGCTTGTATTTATAATTATAATTGCTTCTTTTATTTATTTGTATCCTATCGAAGCAATTGCTATAATTCTGACTTTATATGTCTTTTACGGGTTTGTAAGAGGAGTTATAAATTATATAAAAGCGATAAAAAGAGTTAGTGGATAATTTTTTTCCATTGACAAAATTTAAATTATAAAGTATAATTATAAAAAAGCCATAAAAGGATTTTTAATGGAAATGGTTAAAATTTTTGATACTACTTTGCGTGATGGAGAGCAGTCTCCAGGTGCAAGTATGACAATTGAAGAAAAAATAAAAGTGGCAAAACAGCTTGAAAAATTAAGAGTTGATATTATAGAAGCTGGATTTGCCGCTGCAAGTCCTGGGGATTTTGAAGCAATTCATATGATAGCAAAAGAGGTTAAAGATTCAACTATTTGTTCGCTTGCTAGAGCGGTTGAAAATGATATTAAAAAAGCGGCAGAAGCTGTAGCTCCAGCTCCTCTTAGAAGGATTCATACGTTTATAGCAACAAGCCCTATTCATATGGAATATAAGCTTAGAATGAGTCCAGATGAAGTAATAAAAAGAGCGGTTAATGCTGTAAAATATGCAAGAACATTTGTTGATGATGTTGAATTTTCATGTGAAGATGCCGGAAGAAGTGAAATGAGTTTTTTAAAAGAGATTATTAGTGCTGTTATTGAAGCAGGAGCAAAGACAATTAATATTCCTGATACGGTTGGATATAGGTTTCCTCACGAAATGGGTGAAATGATAAAAGAATTAGTAGATTATTTTCCAAAGGATATTACTTTTTCTGTTCACTGTCACAATGACCTTGGACTTGCAACTGCAAACTCTTTATATTCTGTGCTTAATGGGGCAAGACAGGTTGAATGTACTATAAACGGACTTGGAGAGAGAGCCGGTAATGCGGCATTAGAAGAGATTGTAATGGCTATTAAAGTTAGACGTGATTTGTTTGATGGGATTGATACTAGAATCAATACCCGTGAGATTTATCCAACAAGCCGTCTTGTAGCAAGCGTTACTGGAATTGAGCCGCAGCCAAACAAAGCGATTGTGGGAAGAAACGCATTTGCCCATGAATCCGGAATTCATCAAGATGGAGTGTTAAAACACAAACAGACTTATGAGATTATGAGTGCAGAGGATATTGGACTTGATATAAAAGACACAATTGTTCTTGGAAAGCATAGCGGGCGTCACGCGCTTAAGAAAAAACTTGAACAGCTTGGATTTACAGATATTAGCGAAGAAGAATTAAATGAAATATTTATGAAGTTTAAAAAACTTGCCGATAAGAAAAAAGAGATTTATGATGAAGATATTTTGGCAATTATGAATGAAGCAAGCGATAAAACGCCAAAAGTTTATGAGCTTATATCTTTACAACTTAGTGATTGCACGGAAGGTATGCCAAGTGCTGCTGCTAAAATTAAATTTGAAGATAAAATTTATACAGATGCGGCAATAGGTGAGGGTACGATTGATGCGGTATTTAAAGTGATTGACAGAATAAGCGGAATTAACGGTAGACTTATGGATTATAAAGTGGAGGCTGTAAGCGAAGGTAAAGACGCACTTGCAAAAGTAATGGTTAAAGTTATTTTTGATGAAAACAAACCTGCCGTTATGGGACACGGGCTTAGTATTGATACAATGCTTGCAAGCGCTAAGGCGTATATAAACGCTCTTAATAATTATATTCATATGAAAGATTTACTTAGCAAAAAAATAAGCTATAAAGATAGTATTTAAAAACTTGGAGGGGAAATGTTAAAAATAGCGATTTTAGGAAAACCAAACGTTGGCAAAAGCAGTTTCTTTAATAGAATTTTAAGAAAAAGAGATGCGATTGTCAGCGATAAAGCCGGTACCACCCGTGATATAAAAAAAAGGGTGGTATCTTTAGATGATGACCTTGAAGATATTCTCCTTTTAGATACAGGCGGACTTGAAGAGAGGGATGAACTTTTTGAAAAAGTTAAACAAAAAGCCTTAGATGTTGCAAAGGAAGCCGATTTAATTCTTTATATGGTTGATGGCAGAACCATTCCTGATGAAGAGGAGATTAAATATTTTAGGACTCTTCAAAAACTTAAAAAACCAATTATTTTAGTTGTAAATAAAGTTGATAATGATAAACTCACAGAAGGTGTTTATAATTTCTATGAACTTGGTGCAGATGAAGTTTATCCAATTTCCATTGCACATAACCGCGGTGTTGGAAAGCTTATTGAAAGAATTAAAGAGTTTGTTCCTAAAAAGCAAAAAATTATTGAAGCCACTTCAATAGAAGAGGATATTCCTTTAGAAGATTTGTTAAGTGATGAGGAAGAAGAAAATCTTGAAGAGCTTAAAGAGATAAAAGTTGCAATTGTAGGGCGTGTAAATGTTGGAAAAAGCTCACTTCTTAACGCTCTTGTAGGAGAAGAGAGAGCAATTGTAAGTGATGTTGATGGTACTACGATTGACCCTATCGATGAGACTATTTATTATAACGGATATCATATTACATTTGTAGATACCGCGGGTATAAGAAGAAGGGGAAAAATTAAAGATATTGAAAAATATGCTTTAATGAGAACAGAAAAAGTTTTAAAAGAAGCGGACGTTGCTATTTTGGTACTTGATGCAAAAAATGGAATAGTTGAGCTTGATGAAAAGATAGGCGGGCTTATTCAAAAGCACAAAAATGCTTGTATTATTGTTGGAAATAAATGGGATGAAGCTAAAATGGATTATAAGAAATTTGAAGAAGAAGTAAAATTTAGATTTAAATTTTTAGATTATGCTCCTTTAATGGTTGTTAGTGCTAAAACAAAAAGAAATATTGACAAATTAAAAGAAAAAATCGTTTATGTCTATGGAAACTATACAAAAAGAATTCCAACGTCTCGTCTTAATGAATGGATTAAAGAAGCAACTCAGCGTCATCATCTCCCAACTGATATCAGAGGTAAAGAAATAAAAATTTATTATGCAACTCAGTTTGCAATAAAGCCTCCTACAATAGCGCTTATTATGAATAAACCTAAACTTCATTTTTCTTATGAAAGATATTTGATAAACTTCTTAAGACAAAAAGAAGATTTTACAGGTACTCCTATTGTGCTTATACCAAGAGAGAAAGGAAACAGAAATGAAAAAGATTAGTTTAGCAGCTTTAATGGTTTTAGGAGCAGTAAGTTTTGCAAATGCTGATTTTCTCAGTATCAGTGCAGGTGCCGGATATGAGCAGCAAAATATTGATGGATATGTAAAACTTGGAGATACCAAAAATTATTTTAACAATTCATCAGCTCAAAGTGATGGAAATTGTAAGACAGGGGATTTTGGATTAAAGGATAAATCAAAACCTTATGTGTGGGTTAAATTTATTCATCCAGTGCCTATTATTCCGAATATAAAATTTCAATATACCAAATATGATACAAATGGTCATAGTAATTATATTGCTGGGAATGTGAAAATATTTGATGATGTAAAGATTCCGACCTCTCTTACAAATGCTTATACAAAACAGACAATTAACTCATACGATTTAACTCTTTTTTATGAAATTAAACCAGTTTTTGCGGATATTGAAGCTGGATTTGGGATTGATTATTGGCAAGGAAATACAAAAATCAATGGGGAAAATGTAATCTGTAGTAATGGGACTATTAAAAAAACTGGTGGCACTACATCTATTAACAAAGATTGGAGTGTAATTTTACCTTATCTTTACGGACATGTTGAGACGATGCAGTTTTTTGGATTTAGTGTTTTAGCAGATGTTAAATGGGCAAAAGCCGGGGATAATCATCATTATGACTATAGCGGTGCTTTAAAATATACAATTGACATTCCTGGTCCTGTAAATCCTTTTGTAAAGCTTGGATATAGATATAAAGAGGCTTACGGAGTTGATGGAGACAATGAAACAAAGCTTGAGTATAAGGGTGCATTTTTAGAAATAGGAGCTAAGTTTTGAGAGTAGTTAGTGGAATGAGACCAACAGGAAAACTTCATCTTGGTCATTATATCGGGGTTATAAAAAACTGGAAAAAACTTCAAAACGAACATGAATGTATGTTTTTTGTTGCTGACTGGCATGCGCTTACAACTAAATTTGATGAACATATAAATTTAAAAGAACTTAGTGTCGAACTTGTAAAAGAGTGGATAGCAAGCGGAATTGATCCAAATAAAGCTATTCTTTTTATCCAAAGCGAAATTAAAGAACACGCTGAACTTTATCTGATTTTTAATATGATAACACCTGTTAGCTGGCTTGAGAGAAATCCTACCTATAAAGACGCTATGCAGCAAGAAGAGTATAAGAAAAAAAACAATGCCGGATTTTTAACTTATCCTGTGCTTCAAACAGCCGATATTGTGCTTTATGATGCAGACCTTGTACCTATAGGAGAAGACCAAAGACCTCATCTTGAACTTGCAAGGGATATTGTAAATAGGTTTCATTATCTTTATAAAAGAGAAGATATTTTTAAAGAACCAAAAGAGCTTTTAACAGATATTGCAAGACTTCCTGGGCTTGATGGCAGAAAAATGAGCAAAAGTTTTAATAACGCCATATTTTTAGATGAAACTCCAGAAGATATCTGGAAAAAAGTTAGAAGTGCAAAAACAGACCCGGCAAGAATTAAAAAAACAGACCCGGGACATCCTGAAGTTTGTATTGTGTTTGAATATCACAAAGCTTTTTCGACTCCACAGGAGGTGGCTGAGATTGAAAATGCCTGCAAGGAAGGCAGTATAGGGTGTGTAGATTGCAAAAAAATATGTGCTGCAAATATTGAAAAAATTGTAGCTCCTATTAGAGAGAAAAAAGCTAAATTAAAAAATGATGAAATTTTGGATATAATTAATGAGGGAAATAAAAAAGCAAAATTTTTAGCCGCTGAAAAAATGAAAAAAGTAAATCAAGTAATATTTTAAAGGAGTAAAATGAAAGCAAAAAAATTATGGTGTGCTGAGAGAGTTCAAAGACTTATGATGAGTTTGTTTTTACTGCTTATATTAGCCCTTCTTGCAAAAGGTTACAGTGTTGCAGGACTTGCTCTTTTAGCTTTTATGTCAATTATGCTTTTTATACATTTTGTGTTTGATTTTTGTCCATCGACAGTAATTTTACAAAAAATTTTTGGAAGCTGTTATTGTGAATGTAAAGAGGAGGATAAAAACAATGAAAATCAGCTATAAAGAAGCAGGTGTAGATATTGATGCAGGAAATTCTTTAGTTGATAAAATAAAGCCTGTTGTAAAAGAGACTTTTAATGAAAATGTAATTGGTGGTATTGGAAGTTTTGCCGGTGCTTTTAGACTTCCAAAAGGGTATAAAAATCCTGTTTTGTTGTCTGCAACAGACGGAGTTGGTACAAAACTAAAACTTGCAATTGATGCTAAAAAATATGACAGTGTTGGAATTGACTTAGTGGCAATGTGTGTAAATGATTTGATTTGTAATTTTGGAGAACCTCTGTTTTTCCTTGATTATTATGCAACAGGAAAGCTCGATGTAGATGCTGCAAGTGAAGTAATAAAAGGGATTGCCGCTGGATGTAAAGAAGCTGAGTGTGCGTTAATTGGAGGAGAGACTGCTGAGATGCCCGGAATGTATAATAAAGGTGATTTTGATTTAGCAGGATTTGCCGTTGGAATTGCAGAAGAAGATGAGCTTAATCCAAAAGTAAAAGAGGGAGATGTTTTAATAGCTTTGCCAAGCAGTGGAATTCATTCAAACGGATACAGTTTAGTTAGAAAACTGTTTTTTGAAAAATTAAATATGAGATTTGATGATGAAATTGAAGGAAAAAAACTTATTGATATTTTATTAACTCCGACAAGAATTTATGTAAAAGATTTTAAACGCCTAAAGCCTTATATAAATGCTTTAGCTCATATTACAGGTGGTGGAATTGTGGAAAATCTTCCAAGAGTATTATCAGATGATTTAGAAGCAGTTGTTTATAAAGATAAAATAAAGATTTTGCCTATTTTTGAATTTATGAAAAAATATGTAGATGAAAATGAAATGTTTAGAACATTTAATATGGGCGTTGGAATGATTTTAGCTGTTTCTCCTGAAAATGTTGATAAAGTTTTAGAAAATAGCGATGGTTATATTATTGGTGAAATTAAAAAAGGCAAAAAAGGAGTAAAACTACAATGAACCCCTCCCGTTTGCTCTCATTTATAGTTGTAAAAATTGCAAGAACATCTTTTCCAAAGCCTATTCAGTGTTTTATCAATAAACTTTATGTTAAAATTTTTAATATTGATATGAGTGAATTTGTTCCTGAAGACCCGTGTGAATATCCAACTCTTAATGACCTTTTTATTAGACATAAAAAATATATCGAATTTTATGAAGATGAAGATATTGTAGTGAGTCCTAGTGATTCGTTAGTAATTGCAGATGGAGAGATTGAAAATAATTATGTTTATCAGATAAAAGGTAAAAAATATTCACTTTTTGAGCTTATTCCTGAAAAACCAGATTTAAACGGAGGTTATTTTATAAATCTTTATCTCTCTCCAAGGGATTATCACAGATACCACGTTCCTGTTGATATGGAAGTTATAGAAGCAACTTATATTCCAGGAGATTTAAAACCTGTAAAACCCGGTTTTTTAGAAAAAGAGATAGTGTTTCCTAAAAATAAAAGAGTGGTATTAAAATGTAGGGATAAAAAAGATAGGTTTTTTTATTTTGTAGCTGTCGGAGCTATGATTGTGGGAAAAATTGTTATGAACTTTGATGAAAGATTACAAAAAGATTATAATGAAATTACCACATTTAAATATGATGAGCCTGTAAAACTTAAAAAAGGCGATGAGCTCGGAAGGTTTGAGTTTGGAAGTTCTATTTTGATTTTCTTTGGACCAGAACACTTTAAATATCTAAATCAAAAAGATTATGTAGAAGTTGGAGATATTTTAGGAGAGATTTATTAAAGAATGAAAAAATTTCTTCTTTTTTTGCCTCTTTTCTTGTTTGCAGTGAATAATCAAAAACTTCTTGACTGTTATGAGATTTTTTCTCAAAAAAAAGCGGAGCTTGAGGCTGAAGCCGAAAAAATTCTTGAACAAAAAGAGGCGCTTGAGGCTTTAAAAAATACTTATATGGCTTTAATTAAAAAAAAGGAAGAAAAATTAAAACAAAAAGAACTTGAACTTAATACTACGCTGCAAAAAATAGAGAATGAAAAAAAGAGAATAGAAGAGTTAGTAAATGAACATAAAAAGCTTCTTGAGGAGATAAAAAAAGCAAAACTTGATAAAGTTTCACAGAGTTTTGCAAAAATGAGACCTAAAAATGCTGCTCAAATTTTAGAAAGTATGCCTCAAAAAGATGCTTTAGAAATTTTACAAAAACTTCCTTCAAAAACTATTGCTAAGATTTTTGCAAAAATGAATCCCCAAGTTGCTGCAAAACTAAGTGAAGCATTGTTAAAAATAAAGGATAAAAATGAAAGCACAGTTAATCCTTAATGTAAATGTTCAAAAACATTTGATAGCAAAGGCACTTACTAAGTATATAGATTTTAATAAAAGAGTTTATATTGCCTATGGGAGTTTAAATCATTATCTTTTATATCATTTAGGGGTTAATGTAAAAGATTTGTATGTAGCAGGATGTTTTACGAACAATAAACTAAATGTAACCGCTTTACGACCAGAGCCTGTTGTTTTAGATAATAAAAGATTAGTGGATATAAAAGAGTTTGATATAAAAAAGAATGACTATTTTATAAAGGGCGCAAATGCCCTATGGTATGAAAATGGAAAAAAATATGCTGCAGTTGCTGCAGCGGATGAAAACGGAGGTACGTTTGGCAATTTTTATATAAAGGCGGCTTGTAGGGGAGCTAGGGTTATTATTCCTGTAAATCATGAAAAACTTATTCCTTTTTATGTTTCTTCTACTCAAAATGTTGATTTTGCTATGGGAAGTAAAATTGCAATGCTAAAATTTTTTTATGGAGAAGTTTTTACGGAAATAGAGGCTTTTAGAATGTTATTTAGCTTAAAAGCAAAAATTATTGCGGCAGGTGGAATTTTTGGAAATGAGGGAAGTATAGTTGTAGAAGTTGAAGGAGATTATAAAAAAGCCGTTGATTTTATTAATGAATACAAAGATAAAAATATTTTACCTTCAAGCGAGTTTCTTTTTTGATTTTTTGGGGATTTTTAATCGTTAAATATTATGCTTAATTTGTTATAATTTTAAAAAAAGGCGTAATATGCTTATAAAAGAAGCTCAAGTTCCTTTTATTGCTAGAAAAATTGCAATAGATTTGCTAAACAGCGGTTATGTGACTTTCCCTAAGGGAATAGATAATGCCATCAAAGAAATAGAAGAGATTGTTTTAGATGATGTTTTATGGGAAAAAGAGATAGAGGATAAGGCAAGAGATATTTTAGCAAGACAGGAAGAAGAGAATGAGTTTTTGTTTTATGATGTGGATAGACGGGAGGTTTTTAAACTTTTAAAAAAAGAGATAGCTAAAGAAGAAGGCTTCCCTATAAAAAAAGAAGATAGGTTTGATGAGCTTGCCGCTTTTATTGTAAAAGAACTTTGGGATAAAGAACTTATAGATTATGATGTAAGAGATGGAAAAATTAAGAATATTATTTTTAACACTTTAATGGAGTTTTTAAATAGGGAAAAAGAGGCAAGAGAAGCTGTATATGAAAAAATAGAACATTACAAAAGACCACTTATACCCGGAAGCGATGAATGGGAGCTTGTTTTTCAAAGACTTTACGAACAAGAGCTTAGAAAAAGAGGACTTATTTAAAGGATTAGAATGAAAGTGAGTATTTTACTAGAAAATGGAATGTTTTTTGAAGCACGTGGGTTTGGGGCAAGAGGTACGGAAGTTGGAGAAATTGTCTTTAATACTTCAATGACAGGTTATCAAGAAATTATTACAGACCCAAGTTATGCAGGGCAATTTGTTGTTTTTACAATGCCTGAGATTGGAAATGTGGGAGTAAATAAAGATGATATGGAAAGTAAAGGTGCTTGGCTTAAAGGTGTAATTGTTAGAGAATATGTAGATAATTTTTCAAATTTTAGAGGTGAAAAGTCTTTAGGTGAGTTTTTAAAAGAAGAAGGGATTTTAGGAATAAGTGATATTGATACAAGATTTTTGACTAAAACTATAAGAAACGAAGGGGCTATGATGATGATAGCCTCTACCGAAATTCACGATAAAGAAGAGCTTGAGAAAATCTTAAAATCATCTCCAAGAATTGAAGAAGTGGATTATATAAAAGAAGTGACTACAAAAGAAGCTTACATTCATCCTCATGGCGCTTGGGATAGTAAAGAGTTTAAATATAAACCTAAAAATACAGGTAAAAAAATTGCTGTATTTGATTTTGGGGTAAAAAGAAATATTTTAAATGAATTGACTGAAGCTGGAATGGAATGTTTGGTATTGCCTGCATCAACTTCAGCTGAAGATATTATCAAAATGTATGAAAACGGAGAAATCGGGGGAGTGTTTTTAAGTAATGGACCTGGAGACCCTTTAATCTTAAAAGAAATTCACGAAAAAATAAAAAAACTTCTTGATGCAAAAATTCCTATGTTTGGAATTTGTCTTGGACATCAGTTACTTAGTATTTCTCACGGATATCCTACGTTTAAACTGAAATTTGGACACCATGGAGGAAATCATCCTGTTAAAAATATGCTAGGAAGAAAACCTGTAGTAGAAATTACGGCTCAAAATCATAATTATAATGTATCTGAGAGTATTAAAGAAGTAGCAGAAGTAACACATATAAATTTATTTGATGGAACAATTGAAGGGGTAAAATATAAAAACGAACCTGTATTTTCCGTTCAGCATCACCCAGAAGCGAGTCCTGGACCTCATGATAGTAAATATATTTTTAAAGAGTTTTATAAGATAGTAAAATGAATCTAAATTTAATCCATAAACTCTTAATAGGAGTTTTTGGACTTTTTTTGATTTTTAGCGCTATTGTTATTTTAGTAGGGGATTATCAAAATGACCCTTTGCTTTCAATATTTTTGTTTATTGTAATTCTTTACGGAGCGTATTACTTAGCAATTAAATATCTGTTTAAGGAATTATAAAACCCCTTTATAAATTAAATATAACAGTAAAATTCCTACTATTATTCTATAAATTCCAAATGGAATTAATGTATATTTTTCTACAAATTTTAAAAACCATTTAACAGCTAAATAACAGCTGATAAAAGCAACTACAAATCCAACTCCTAAAATTAAAAAATTTTGGTCTTTAAAAGAAGATATGTTTTTTACCATTTCATATCCGCTTGCGGCAAACATTGTAGGAATTGCAAGTAAAAAGCTAAAATCGGCTGCAGTTTTTCTGCTAAGTCCGCTTAACATTCCTCCTACAATCGTAGCCCCACTTCTACTTGTTCCCGGAATTAAGGCAAATGTTTGAAAAACTCCTATAATAAAAGCCTGTTTATAGCTTACTTTTTCAACATTTTTAACTTTTGCTTTTTCTTCTTTATAAAATTTTTCTACAATAAAAAACACAATTCCACCAATTATAAACATCCAAGCTACTGTTGTTAGTGTAAAAAGCTCTTTTATCTGATGTCTTAAAAGAAAACCTACAATCGCAAGAGGCAAAAATGCTAAAAATACTTTTTTCCAAAGTTCAATTTCTTTAAAATTAATCTTATCAAGATATATCATAACAATTGCAAGAGTAGCCCCAAGCTGAATTATTACTTCAAAAGCTACATTTGTTAAAGTTTGTTTTAATCCCAGTAGCGTTGATACCAAAATCATATGGGCAGTTGATGAAATGGGTAGAAATTCCGTTATTCCTTCTACGATACCTAAAATAATACTTTCTATTATTGTCATAATTTTTCTCCCTCTTCTAAAATTTTGTTAAATACTTTTAAAGTCATTTTAACGTCTTCTAAAGCGTCATGATAATTTGCGTTTTGGTGGCCTAAAAAAAATGCAACCGCTTCTTCAAGACGGGGTTGTTTTTTCTTGTCAAGTACCACTATATCCCATGAATAAAACATCGTATCGAAAATAGGTATATCTATAATATTTGGAAAATGCTTTGCCCTTTCAAGCTCTCTTTTTAAGACCCCGAAATCATAAAATACATTATGTCCTACTACCATATCAAGAGAATTGAAAATTCCTAAAATTTCATCTTTTTTTTCTAAAAAAGTGGGTTTATTAGCTAAATCTTCTTGTTTTATTTTATGAACTTCATATGCTTCTTCGCTGATTTTTGCTTTTGGATTTAAAAATTCGTAAATTTCTTTTGTACTCATATCTTCCATATTTTGTATAACAATCGCATAAGAAATTATATATCCGTAAATATCGGTAGTTTCCGTATCGAACACGCCTATTTTTTTTACTTTTGCTTCTTTTGGAGTGTTTTTCAAATCGTTTATGTAAAATTTTAAGAATTCTTTTGAATTAAATACTTTTTGAGAAGGAATTGGTTTTAGTCTTTTCATAATTCCGTCTCTCTCAAGCACGGTTGATATTATATAATCCTGATAATTTCTAAAAATAATGTTTTCGTGAATGTCTTCTTTTAGGCATTTAGTAAGATAACTTTTATCTTTTTTTAATTCGTTTAAAGCGTATTCTTTTGTTTTTTTATTAAATATTGTCGCTTTTCTTAAGGCTTCTATTTTTTGAGGCAGTCTCAAATTTTTCCTTTTTGGTGAAATTATAACAATTTAAGGTATAATTACATATAAAAAAGGTTTTCAATGCCAAAAAGAGAAGATATTAAAACTATA
>Ga0256836_1000273_pt1 | contig 30051 bp, 20 predicted proteins | sample 4561380metaG_FD_185974 | JGI IMG/M metagenome (GOLD analysis project Ga0256836, IMG submission 185974) | Hydrothermal vent microbial communities from Guaymas Basin, Mexico - 4561-380 | ecosystem: Environmental > Aquatic > Marine > Hydrothermal vents | place: Mexico: Guaymas Basin | collected...
TTCACTGCCTAAACCTTTGTTACATGTAAAGGGTAAGGCGCTGATAGAGTGGCATATTGAAAAACTGGCAAAGAACGGTTTTAAAGAGATTATTATCAACATTGCCCATTTAGGCTATAAAATACCCGAGTATTTGCAAAACGGCTCAAAATGGGGTATAAAAATTTCTTACTCTGATGAACAGATGAGTGGAGCCTTAGAGAGTGCGGGCGGCATCAAAAAAGCATTACCTCTTTTAGGTGATGAGCCGTTTTTGGTACTCAACGGCGATATATTCTGCAATTATGAATTTAATCCCGATTTTGAGCTTCAAGGAAAGCTTGCCCATTTGATTTTGGTACCGAATCCTCCTCATAACCCAAAGGGTGATTTTGGACTGAAAAACGAACATGTTACAAATAAAAATGATAACATGTACACCTTTTCAGGTATAGGCTATTATCATCCGGATTTTTTTAAAGATGTTTCGTTACAAAAAAGCCCACTTGCGCCCATTTTACGAAATTTTATAGACAAAAATCTTGTCAGTGGTGAAGTGTTTAACAAAACGTGGCACGATATAGGGACACAAAAAAGGCTACAAGAAATAAATGAAAACTAAACTACTGCTTTTTCTAATTCTATCGGTTTCACTTTTCGCAAAATACGATAACTGTACTTTCCAAAATAAACATTATGAAGATATTTGCAAAAAAGTTGTTAAACACGGGGTTAGTTATAAATATGCCAATCAATTTTTACTCTCTTACTTTAAAACACAAAAATATGATGAAATCAGCTGGAAATATCTGCAGCCTTCTAAAATAAAATACCATAAAGAAAAAGAAAAGCAGGCAAATAACATACTAGTAAAATTTGTACCAAAAATGGTAAAAAATCTCAAACAATACGAAGAAGTCTATGATTATGCAGAGAAAAAATATAGTGTCAATCGTGAAATCATTGCCGCTATTTTGCTCAAAGAGACAAAACTAGGCAAAATAAAACCCACCCATGATGCCTTCATCGTCTTTAACACCATAGTTGTCCGCACAAAACCTGATACTCGCAGAAATAAATGGCTACTAAAGATGGGCAAAACAAATATGGCTTCCATTATAGAACATTGTTACAAACAAGGCGTGAAACCCGAACAATGCAATCTGCCAAGCTCTTACGCCGGAGCAGTAGGCATCCCACAGTTTATGCCAAACAGTTTTATTTATACCGATTCATACAAAGGTAAAGTCGCAGATTTAACCAAGATGGAAGATGCCATTTTATCTGCTGCAAAGTTCTTACATGTAAAGGCAAAATTTGACACACTCATTAACTGGGATAAGATGCCTAACATTCCTTTAATAGAGCAAGAATGGTATGACTATGCCTACAAATACGATAACGCTTCGTTTTGTTACAAAAAAAATACAAATATCACGAAACGATACAAATGCTTTACAAAAGGCAAACAACATTTAGACTATATGAAGACATATGTAAGCAAAATAATGCGCTATAATAACTCCTCAAACTATGCAATAGGCGTACTTCGACTGGCATACGATGCTCATTTGTCTCTAAAAAGCAACACAAAATAACAGTTAATACCTAATTGAACTTTTAATCATTTTTGTTTTTTTAAGGCTAAATATATTTTTCAATGGTTATACTCTTAATATATCAAAAAAAAGGGGATACTATGAAACGTTCATTATTACTATCATTGGTACTATTACCACTACTCGCAAATGCTTTATCAATTGATGAGGTTATAGAACAGGCAACTAAAACTCACCCACAAGTTCAAATGAAAAAAGAGAATTATCTTGCGGAAAAAGAGTTACTCACACGTGTAAAGTCCGGCTATTTACCTTCAGTCGACCTCTCTTATACTGTTGGTCCGGAAGTTACAAAGACTCCTGCAAATGCTAGACAAAGAGCAAGTCTAACACAGCACCAGTCATCAGTAACGCTCACACAAAATGTGTTTAGAGGACTAAGAGATAAATATGGTATTGCGCAACAAGAAGCACTTGTTTTATCTTCTGATGACAAAGTGAAAGAGAGTGCAAATAAACTTGCACTCGAAGCGGCTACGGCTTATCTTGAAGTTTTAAAGACATACAACCTGGTTCAGGTAGGAAAAGAGAATGTTGCTGTTCACAAGAAGTATCTTGATCAAATCGAAAAAAGTGTCAAAGCCGGTGTCGGTCGTACATCTGATTACAAACAAACACTTTCTCGTTACCAAAATGCTTTAAACATCCGATATTTAGCAGAGCAGAATTATGTCAATGCTATTTCGAGTTTTAAACGTATTTATTCAGGTGATGTAAATGTTTCAGATTTAGAAAAACCTACAATAGGTACAATGCCGGCTGATGATATGGATTCTTTAGTAGAAATTGCTTTACAAAACAATCCTACTATTAAAGTATCGCGTGACGATATTCAAGCGGCACAATCAGCTCTGAAAAAATCAAATGCTCCTTTTTATCCGACTGCCGATATTCAGTTAAAATCATACTGGAACAAAGACGTCCATGGCGTAGGATACAATGGACAAGAAGGCAAAGACAACGGTTACAGTGCTTTACTTATTTTGAACTATAATATCTTTAACGGTTTAGCTGATTCATCAGCAAGACAGGCAAGCAAACACAGACTTCTCAACAAAGATTACACACTTGCGGATTCACAAAGATTTATAAAAGCAAATACTGAAATTGCATGGCAGACATACAACCTGACTAAAAAACAGTTAGTTTACATTAGTAACTATGTAAAATATGCAAGCCAAACTGTTGCTGATTATTACAAAGAGCATCAACTTGGAAGAAGAAGTATTATTGATCTTCTCAATATTGAACTTGAACATAACAATGCAAGGAACGCAAAAGTAACAACGGAGTATGACAATCTCATTGCCTACTATCAAATTTTATCATACACTGGTAAAATCATAGAGAATCTAAATGATAACGCTCAATAGCGGGATTAAAGATCCCATATTAGAATGCTTGGTGATATTCACCAAGCTCTATAACCGTCCTTTTTCTGCACAAGCCTTGGTTGCAGATCTTCCAATAGAACCTGGGAGAGTAACACCAAAACTTTTTTCGCTCAATACAGAGGGTTCAAAATCTGCTTTTTTTCGTGCTGCCAAACGTGCCGGATTTAGCTCTAAATTAGTCAATTACTCATTTAGTGATATATCTCCATTATTGTTGCCGATTATTTTGGTTTTAAAAGGTGACAAAGAGCATGAAAATGCCTGTATACTCACTGAAATCAGCCCTGATAGAAAATATGCAAGAATTATTCTGCCAGAAGTAGAAAATAGCGAAAACTGGGTAAAAGTAGAAGATTTGGAGAATGAATACACTGGTTTTGCTTTTTTACTCAAACCCGAACATCGTTATAAAGATTTGCATAGAAGAATTTTAAAACATGAAAAAAAACACTGGTTTTGGGGAACTTTGGCTTATTCAAAAAGTATCTATTCGGATGTAATTATTGCTTCATTTATGATTAACCTTTTTGTTTTGGCAACGCCTATTTTTACTTTGAATGTTTATGACAGAGTCGTACCAAATAATGCAATAGACACATTATGGATATTTGCAACGGGTATAGTCGTCATCTATACTTTTGACATGATATTAAAATTTTTACGTTCGTATTTCTTAGAAACTGCCGCCAAAAAAAGTGATATTATTATGTCCTCTATTATATTTGAGCATGTACTCAATCTAAAACTTGCTTCTAAACCCCAATCTGTCGGCTCATTTGCAAGCAACATCAAAGATTTTGATTCCATCCGTGGATTTTTCACTGCTTCTTCTGTTGCTGCTATGGTAGATTTACCTTTTGTTTTCATATTTTTAATTGTTATTTACATTATAGGCGGTCCACTTGTGGCTATTCCTATTATCAGTGGACTTATCATCGTTCTTTACAGCCAGTTAATTGAAGGGCCAATGCGAAGAAGTATAGAAAGTACCTATGAAGCTTCTGCACATAAAAATGCTGTACTTATAGAATCGCTCTCCGCTCTAGAAACTATCAAAGCTTTAGGTGTAAGTGGACATTCACAATGGAAATGGGAAGAAGCAACAGGAGATGTAGCAAAAAAAGGGCTTAAATCGAAAATACTTTCCAACTCAATTTCAACCTTTGTAAACTTCATTGTTCAACTCAATACAGTGACGATGGTTATTGCGGGTGTATATGCTATTGGCAATAAATCTTTAACAATGGGTGGACTTATTGCTCTTGTTATGCTCAGCTCTCGTATGCTTGCACCTTTAGGTCAGGTCGCTTCACTCATTTCAAATTTTCAACAAACAAAAACTGCTTATGATGCCATAGATGACATTATGAAGCTTGGAGTAGAAAGAGAAGAAGCTAAAAAGTTTGTAGAGCGTCCGTCTTTTAAAGGAAAAATAGAATTTCAACATGTAAGTTTTATTTATCCAAACACTGAAAAAAAGGTTTTGGATGATGTCAGCTTTGTAATTCAACCCGGAGAAACCGTAGGCATAATTGGTACTAATGGCTCAGGAAAAACAACTATAGAAAAACTCTTGCTTGGTTTATATGAACCAACGGAAGGCTCTATTCTTATAGATGGTATAGATATTCAGCAGATTGACCCGGCAGATTTACGGGAAAACATATCTTATGTTCCTCAGGATATTGTACTCTTTCAAGGTACCCTCAAAGATAATATCATTTTACGCTCACCCGATGCCAGTGATGAGGAAATACTCTATGTTTCCAAATTTAGTGGTATCAGCAGTTTTGCAGATATTCATCCTATGGGTTATGATATGCCTGTAGGCGAGCGCGGGGATGGTCTCTCCGGCGGACAAAAACAGTCTATTTCCATAGCAAGAGCTTTTATACATTCTGCACCTATAATTTTACTGGATGAACCAACAAATTCTATGGACAGTGCCAATGAGATCCACTTTTTAAATGCTATGAAGCACCATAAATTAAACCGCACAACTATTATTATTTCTCATAAAAACCAGTTGCTCGGACTAACACAAAGGCTTATTTTGCTTGACAAAGGAAAAGTTGTTTTAGATGGCAAAAAAGAGGATGTTATACGACAGCTTAACAAACCATTGGCACAAAAAAGCACAGGAGACAAAGTATGAGTCTTCAAGACAATTTTGTAGATTATTCCTATGAAAAAAAAGATATTAAAAAACTTCGTACGAAAGATGAAGAAGATTTAGAGTATATGAACTCTGTCAGTTCTGCAATGCTTATGAGAAATTCCTTAGGCACAAAAATTATGCTCTGGGTATCATTTATAGTCATTATATGGTTGATTGTCTGGGCATATTATGCAGATATTGACTCACTTACACGAGGAGAAGGAAAAGTCATTCCATCAAGTCAAGTTCAAATTGTACAAAACCTTGAGGGAGGAATAGTTAGCGATATTATGGTTCAAGAGGGAGATAGTGTCAAAAAAGGTGATATTTTAGTCAAGATTGATGATACAAGCTTCAACAGTATTTACAGAGAAAGTCAGTTAAAATACAATGAACTTGAGGCTAAAAGTATACGCCTTTTGGCAGAATCTTCGGGCAGGCCCTTTATAGTATCCAAATCAATACAAAAAAAATCTCCTCACCTTATAAAACATGAGTTCTCTTTATACAGAACAAATAAAGCACAGCTTGAAAACAACATTGCTATTTATCAACACCGTCTGCGTCAAAAAAGAAATGAGCTTAAAGAGGCTCAGGCTAAACTCTTGCAATTGACACATAACTATGATTTGATTTCTCAAGAGGTTGACTTAAATCGACCGCTTGTCAAAGAAGGTATTGTTTCAGAAGTAGAATTTCTACAGCTTCGAAGACAGGCAAACAATATCAGAGGAGATATGAAGGCTATCAAACTTTCAATACCAAGACTTATTTCGGTTATAGAAGAAGAAAAAGACAACATTAAAGAAGTCAAACTCAAATTTCAGAACAAAGCAAAAGAAGACTACAATAGTGTCAAAGCGGAAATGTATCGTATAAAGCAGGCTAATGTTGCCAGAGAAGACAAAGTAAAACGTACCTTTGTTCGTTCACCAGTTAACGGAACGATAAAACAACTTCTCGTAAACACCATTGGCGGTGTTGTAAAGCCCGGTATGAATATAGTTGAAATTGTTCCTAGTCAAGATAATTTAATAGTTGAAGTAAGAGTTAAACCCAGAGATATCGCTTTTTTGTATCCGGGGCAACGTGCAATTATCAAATTTTCTGCTTATAACTTTACTATTTACGGTTCATTAGAGGGAACAGTAACAAATATAAGTGCAGATACAATCATCAACAAAATTGATAAAAAGAATTATTTTATGGTACGTATTAAAACTGCTAAAAGTTATTTGGGAGAGGGAGACAAAAAACATTATATCAAGGTTGGCATGACAGCAAGTGTAGATATTGTGACAGGGAAAAAGACAGTTTTACAGTATATTCTCAAACCTATATTAAGAGCTAAAGAAAATTTATTGAGTAACAGATAATGAAAAGAGTCATTTTATTTACAAATATGTCCTCAGTTGCAAAGTACTGGAGAGATTGCATCATAGAAAAGTATCAGCCCATACCTATTGATAAGTTTGAAAATCTTATTGCTTATCTTGAGGAAAATGACCCCAAGGTAACTATACTTTTTGATGAAATGAGTGTTTCAAATATTGTAACAGCACTTCGTACTCTCAAAGAATATCGTTCTATAAACCTGCTGCTTTTTAATGCCGTACCAGAAGTTTATCACGCTTCTACTCTTTTAAATGAAGGAATAAACGGTTATGAAAACACTTTTATAGCCAAAAAAAATCTTTTAAGAATGATTGAATGCACTAAAGATAAACAAAAATGGCTTTTTAGTGAACTCGTATATTTTATTATTAATCAATATGCACATGATAAGGCAGAAAACAAACTTGATTTTATGTCAGATTTGACGGAAAAAGAGAAAGAGATTTCTCTCATGGTAGCAGACGGACTCAGCAATAAAGAAATTGCACAAAAAATGAAAGTAGCACTCTCCACCGTCAAAGGGCATCTACATCATATATTTGAAAAGACAGGTGTCTCTGACAGAATCTCTCTTGCCTTAAAATTTAAATAAACCACAGCCTCTAAAGGCTGTAGTCTTTTTCTTTGTGTTAAGTTACATCAAGTGTATCATCAATTTGAATCAACAATGTTGCACCATCATCACCACTATAAGAAGCATACTCAACACTACCTATAATTGTGTCAGCTCCCTGTGTCAATGAAGTAGTATCAACACTTACCTGATCAGCAGCGTTTGTATCTGTTGAATTAATGACTAATGTATTATCGGTATCTGTCGCACTTATGACATCACTGGCTGTAATAGCCGCCAATGGAGAACCGTCTCCACTTCCTTGTACTTGCGCACTACTTCCAAGCTCTACAGTATTAATATCTGATACATGTGACAAGTTTAATGTATCACTTACAACCAACACATTTTCTGCAAATGCTTCAGGGGTTGTACCTTCATCAGTACCTATAATAAACTCTTGAGGTGTTTGTTCTGTATAAGAGACTTCATTATTAGTGACCGTACCAAGAGCTACATCTATAGTGGCACTTACAACATCACTTTGTGCACCATGTTCATCTACTACACTATAATTAAAATGGGCATATGCCTGCGCGTCATCATTAAACTCCACTATAGAATCAGGTGTTACAACAACATTCCCGTCTCCATCAAGTCCCACGGTTCCTATTACGCTGTTATCGGATGCATATAAACTTGTATCATTAATAACAAGAGACAAATCACTATGGTTATCTACATCACTGTCATTTGCCAAAAGCATACTGTCATCTATAGTAAAAGGAAGGACTGTGTCCATTTCCACACTATTGCTTCCTGTTACATCTGTAATTCTAAATTCAGTTTCAGTCGATGTAAGACCTGTATCAAGTGCTAAAACTCTTACTTCATTAAAATCTACACCCTGATCAACTACAAATTCATATGGCCCAGCACTATTAGAAATTATTTGAGAGGTACCAACATGAACACCATTATTAAAAGTTGCTATTGCAATTTTGTCATTTTGATCAAGCTGACTTATTCCTATAGTAGCCGTATTTACCATATTATTGAATGTAAAACTGATACCTTCATTATAAGTACCTTTACTATCAATCATATTTTCAGCATCGGCATCCGGAACTTGAGTATAAATCGGATACTGATAATAATGAGGCCAATGCCCACCTGTAACCCAATGCACTTGCATCACGGTATTATGATCATCAATTGCATAACTGCCATTATTCAATATTTCAACTTCTGTATTTGGTGTTGTCGCGGTAACAGATGCTACTGCTGCTTCATTCTCATACTCAACATGATCAGTAATTTTTGTAATTGCATCAGGAATTGCTACCGGTGCATCATTGGTTCCTTGTATATTAATCGTTACTGCCTGCGTATCAGTCGCACCAAACTCATCTGTTACTACAACGTTGAACGTTTGTGTAACCATTTGTCCTTCTTCTAAAGCATCAGTTGCCGCCAAAGAGTTATCGAGTATATATGTCCATTGACCCGTATTTGCATCTATGCCAAATGTTCCATATGTGTCATCCGGATCATCTACACTCCAGGTTAAACTTGCATCATGGTCTACATCACTCGCAACCATAGTACCGATTACCATATCTACTCCTGCAACTTCGGCACCGGAATCAGTAGTCCCCGCTTCTATAACAGAAGCTTCTGCTGTCGCTCTAAATTCAAAGTTTTCGCTTGAAAATGTTTGATACTCACCATCACCCATTCTAAGTTGTGGTTGAAAAATATACTCACCACCTTGATCCCACCATAACATATCTACTGAATGATAACCGTCATTCTCTATTGTAAAATAGTAATGGGTTTGCGTTGTCGGCGGTTGATTATCTGCATACTCAGCTACTGAATTGCCATCTATTGTGATTTGGTATCCATCATCAGCCGTAACCTGGAAATTATATGTACCTGCTGCAAGATAAACTGCACCGGACATATGAACACCTCCGTCACTGGTATTTCCAGGATCTCTGCTGAGTGTATTTGCATCATCACCTAAAAATGTCTGCAGACTCTCAGCAGTTGAAACATCTCTACCACCAGATATACCAGGATATGTAGTCACACCATTTTCCCCATAAGAGATATCTGTTGCTCTAAACGTTGCATCAGGATTATTACTCATTACTATACTTTGAAACTGTGCCAAATTATGTATTTGCGTATCTACTCCGTAATACTCTCCGTTTAATCCTGCAAATTCCAAGGCAGTCGTATCACTCAATGACTCATTGATAACAGGGGCATCATTTGTACCTGTTATATGAATTGTCAATGTTTGCGTATCAAATCCTCCTTCTCCATCACTTACACGATATGTAAATACATCATTGACCTCTTCTCCCTGTTTTAATGCATCCGTATCAGGATCATTATCTAGCAAGTTGTAGCTATAGTTTCCATTTTCATCCATACTAAGTCGGCCATACTCTCCTCTTAAGACTAATCTGTCATTACTGTTAAAGGAAATATCATCTGTGCCCAAATTATTTGACATAATACCAACGACTGCCAAAGAAGCACCATGATCCACATCTGCATCATTATCTAAAACATTTCCATGTAAATTTGCAGCTGCAGGTACATCAACACCGGCTTCGGTTACAGAATTTACATCTGCTACTAAAACAGGAGCATCGTTCATACCGTGAATTGAAATTTCAATAATCTGAGAATCTGTCCCATCAAGAGAAAAAACAATGAATTTTTCAACGGCTATTTCTCCTGCATTGAGTACCTGCGCAGCATCATTATTAAGTACATATTCCCATGCACCGTTTGCATCAATACTCAATGTACCATACGCTGTTGTATTACCGGGATGTACAGTAACTGTTGTATTAAAGAAAGCTTCTCCTGCATCCAAATCACTGATGCCCAACTGACCGTCAACTGTAAAGATTGTATCTTCGGCAACTTCACCGCTGTCTTGACCTGTACCGACACTGATATCTGCAATATCATTTGTACCGTGTATAATGACTTTTGCGACTGCCACGTCACTCACATCGCTTTCATCATATCCGTTTGTAACATTGGCACCTGAATCATCAGTGGCATTGTATAAAAATTTAACCACCATTCTTGTGCCCTGAGGCAAGGCATTAAAATCACCTTCTAAAGTAAACTGATTCCCATCAACTCTAATGCCTGTAATATCAATATCATCTACATTAACACCGTGCGGTAATTTTACGGCAATATCTACATTACCCTCATAAACACCGTTACCATCCGAATCATAAGGCACATTCATTACTCTGACAAAATTTGCGCCTGCAATGTCGGTTACAGGTTCGTTTCTATCCATACTCACAGCATTGTAGGTCAATAAATCATTTGTATCTTCATCATCACCATAAAATGCGCCACTAACACTTGTAAGCCCTGCTCCAAGTGCTTCATGGGTTACTATTCTTACATTATCAACAACAGGCTGATCATTAGTTCCGGTAACAGTAAAGGTCACCGTACGTGTATTTGAAAATGATGTTTCATCTACTGTGTTTCCTGTACCGACACCGCTGTCATCTTGTACTTGAACATTAAAACTAACGGTAACACTTTCTCCTGTTCCCAAATTATTAAAAGAAGGATTGAAAACTTTATAGCTTCCGTCTTCATTGACTTGCAAGTATGTATTACCATGAATCACACCGTTTGTGTCAGTCACAGTAGCAAATGCCGGAGACCAATCATGAAGATTATAACTTCCTTGCGCAACAAAAGAGTAGCCATCGTTAACATCTTCATCAGTTACGCTCGCATCTAATTGACCGCTTACAAGCGCATCTTCCGGAATTTCAGTTCCATGTATGTTAAATAAACCTGTCAAATCCGGTTCCATCGCATTATCGGTAGTTACAGCTGCAAGTACAGGAGAATCATTTGTTCCATTTATAACAATAGTAACAGTTTTAGCTTCCGAAAGAGCCGCTTCATTATTCGCATCACCATTATCATTTATGCCGCTGTCATCTCTTACTTGGACATCAAAGGTAATTGTAACACTCTCACCTTCTCCAAGTTTATCAAAACTTGTACTCACTACATCATAATTACCATCTTCATCTAAACTTACACGAATAGGTGTCGTGATTAATGGAGCACCGGAACCCTCTTCTGTAAAGTCAACAATTCTGTCATTAAACGCTACATAAGAATAAGCATCATTCACATCATCGTCACTTACATCTATAACATTTTCAAGAGATCCACTTAAGTGTGCATTCTCATATGTAGTAGACTGCATATCTATAAATGAACCAAGCTCACTCGCAGGAAGATTTGAATTTGCAGATAAATCATATCCATCTACACCATTTCCGGTAACTGCACCAAAACTTTCAGTACTAAGCAGAATTCCGCCTTGAAGATTGTTTAGTGTAAGTAATGAACTGCCTCCATAACCTTGATCATCATGGTTGTTCAGCACACCGGCGACTATGGTATGTTCACCCGCCGTCGTAAATGTATAACTAAAAGTACCGTTTGCATCAACAGCACCTTCTGCCAATGTTGATACAACACCATCAACAATAACAAATGCCGTATCATGCATATAATCAGCATCTCTTGAATCAAAAGCCCAATCAAATGTAACAGTCTCTCCGGCCGCACTGTCAACTACAACTTTTACAGCTGAACCTTCCTGCGCATCAGCACCTGAAGTTTGAATTAAATCATTAACACCTAAATCAACGTCCGCACCATAAGTCACAGAATCAAGTGCCGTCTCATATGCAGTTGTAATCTCCACATGTTCAATAATCGGCTGATCATTTGTACCTGTAATAGTCAAACTCACTGTTTTAGGCTCAGAAACAGAAGCTTCATTGTCAGCATCCCCGCTTACTCCAAATCCTCTATTGTCCTGTGCATAGTAATTAAAACTTACCGTTTCACTTTCTCCTACTCCAAGATAATTAAAGTTCCCCTCTACACTATAGTCTCCATTTTCAGCCACAGTCACCTCTACCTGTTGCTGTACGTCAACATCTACATATCGCAGCTCCCAGTTTGAACCCGAAGTCGAAACGGTACTAAATTCTACTGTATCAAACGCTTCACTAGCGCTTACCTCAACAAAATTATCAAGAACATTGTCATCAGTTCGAGAGACTTCTCCATTTGCAACTGCTACACCATTATTGTAAGCTATCCATGTTGCTTTTGCATCCACACCTGATGCATCAAAATGACCACCAAGCCCGTCAAAACCAAATATTGCACTTGTTGCAAGACCTCCTGTCAGAGCCACTGTTATTTTTTCACCGTTATTGATGCCTAACCCATCACTGTCAGCGATGCCTTCTCCTACATGCCCTGCCTCATGATTATACTGTTTAAGGTCTCCGGAATCTGAACTTGTAGTTATAATCATACCGTTATCTAATTCCATTACACGAGTCGAGCCGTCCACTTCTTCACCCCAGTTATCAAGTCCTAAAGTATCACCACCGTGCTGTCCAAGCGTTACATGTAAAGTAGGAACACTTATACTGTCATCTACAAGATAAAAAGTATGCGTATCATGAACATCATCATCATTTACCATAGCACCTGGTTGTTGTTCTAAAAGATTTGCCTCATATCTTGTAAGTACATCATCTTGTGTATCATCCGCATCATTTTGATATGCATCATTATCATGTGTTTCATAAATAGGATTTTGACCCTCTTGTGTATCACCTCGAACAATATCGCTCACAATTGGCTGATCATTCGTACCCATAACTGTTATAGTGACGGTTTTAGGTTCAGAAAGAGATGCTTCATTGTTGGCATCACCAACTGCACCGAAGCCTTGCCCGTCATCCGCCTGATATTGAAAAGTCACAGTTGCACTCTCACCTGTTGCCAAAGCGTTAAAATTACCTGAAAGGGTATAATCTCCGCTATTTGCATCTAAAGTCACACTTAAATCTGTAATATTCACACCCTCAGGTGTATCAACACCAAGACTCTCATTAACAATTTGATATGTATGTATATTATTTACATCATCATCCTGTGCCGTTGCCAAGTTTGACTCAAGTACTGTATATACATCATCCTGCGTATCATCTGCACTGTTTTGATATGCATAATTATCATGTGTTTCATAAATAGGACGCTCAACAATATCACTTACAATCGGCTGATCATTCGTACCTGTAATTGTAACTGTAACTGTTTTTACCTCTGAAACAGAAGCTTCATTATTGGTATCACCGCCCATGCCGAAACCTCTTTGGTCATCCGCAATATATTTGAAAGTGATTGTTGCACTCTCACCCGTACCTAAAGCATTATAATCACCTTGCAATTCAAATGCCGCTTCGCTGTCAGCACCGTCGTTACTTGTAAAAATGAGCTTTGAAACATCAATTTCATAAGGATTAATATCTGTAGATTCTACAAGAACTTCAATTTGTTGAGGATGACCACTTTCTCCATTTTGATAATAATCTACGCTGTCAAGAACACTTGTGGGATTATATACCACACTTTGCAAGGAAAATTGAGAACCTTCATCTTCCTCATTATCATTTTCTCCCATACTCAGTGCATCAAATATATGCGTATTATTTACATCATCATCACTGGCAAGCAGTGTGCCGCTTACTGCCGTAAGTACATCATCTTGTGTATCATCTGCACTGTTTTGATATGCATCATTATCATGTGATTCTAAAGCACTAATAGTCACATTATCTACGATAGGCTGATCATTCGTACCTGTGATTGTCAAAGTTACCAAAGCAGGAGCTGAAGTATCTGACTCATTTGGTGCTATTGGCAAGCCTGCTCTGTCTCCTGCATTGTTATCATCGCTGTTATCTACCGCAACATACTCAAATGTTACCGTTGCATGCTCACCATCTGCTAAATTGGTAAAATCACCTTCTATCTGATATGTACCGGCAATGGCATCTGTTATTTCTACTGTCGCATTCATGCCTAAACTTGTACCTGTACTGTCAACAACAATATTTGCATTCACCTGATTATTTTGAATATTGTCATTATCAACAAGATAATAAGTATGCGTATCAATCAAATCAACATCCTGCACAGTATCTAAAGAACCTGTAAAGAGTAAATTTGCATCATCCTGCGTATCATCTGCACCGTTTTGGTAAGCATCATTATCATGTGTTTCATATACAACTTGAGTACCTGTCCCAGTTAAGTTTTCAACATAACCAACACTAGTACTCTCAACAACTGTTCCCCCTCCTACATAAGTAATTTGCAAGCTTGAATCAACAATTTCATCGTCATCATTCATAACTCCAAATGTAATTTCATGACTGCCGGCGGTGGTAAATGTATGTGTAAATACACCACTATTTACATATCCCGCTTCTGATGTATCTGCTAAAAGCTCAATAGTTTGTCCATCTACTACTACAAAAGAAAAATCTTTATACTCTGCGTCATCACTTTCATCATAACCTTCTGCATCATTAAAACTCCAATTAAAAGTTACTGTCTCGCCTGCATCAACGTTTACTGTGAACTTCATAGCTGCACCGTCTGTCGGATGAACATCACCTTCTGGATCAAATAAATCACCTACTTGTACAGATCCTTCTCCCACATTAAAAAGAGCATTTATTTCAGACTCTGGTGCACCATTTGTATCATAGTAGCCACCTTCTCCTTCTCCTTCATCGTATTCATCATTTGTAGAAGCTCCAAGTAACCAAGAAATACCACTATCATTGTTTGCATTAATATCACTCACAACAGGCTGGTCATTTGTACCCGTTACAGTAATCGTCATTGTTCCAATATTGCTGTCAAAAGGGCCTGCATTTGTGGGAGGAGAGCCTGGCACTTCAGAGGCTTGGTATGTAAAACTGACCTGTGTTGTTTCACCCTGTGCCAAGTATTGAAAATCTTCCCCTACATTATATATGAACGTGCCATCAGGATTTAAAGTAACACTTCCTTCTCCTTCACCTAATCCATCGACTATATGATAGGTAAACGCATTTCCGTCTGCATCAGAGCCAGGTATTTGTCCTGTAACATTTGTAGGAATATCTTCTGTTGCTGCTATAGCAACATCACCTACTTCAGGAGCATGATTATTTAGATTTTCTCCACCTTCTTCAAGTACATTGGCTCTGTTAGATTCAGACCCCAAAGGTCCGCTCTCATCTCTGCCAAAACCAAGAACATGAGATTCAGCGACCATATCTGAAGGAATATAGCCAGAACTCTCTGCCACATCACCTTCACCGGCTGCTGTTTGGAAGATATCAGCAAGATTTTTATCGCTAACAATACTGTCCATCACATCACTGCCTGTTATGACTGAGCCATCAGCAAGTACTCTAAAAACACCTTCATACGCAGCCGGCTCTGCCAAATCTACATACTTAACCTGAAAAAGAGCTTCCGGATTTGTGCTGATTATTTGCTCACCTTCATAGAGTGGACCCCCATATACTGCGTCCCTTACTGAACCATCTACGCCTAAAATTTTTACACCGTTTAGGGCAACTTCAATTGTCCCTATAATTTTTCCTGTAGCCATCTCACACCTCCGCCTTTATTTAATTATTAAATGTTATCATACTCTTTTTAGCATGTCTATAGTACTTTGGTATCAATCCCTTTTTTCAATAAAAGACAAATAGAATTTCAGTATAATGAATCATGCATTTAATAGTAAAAAATTTTCTTATACTACTATTGTTAAACATTTACTCTTTTGGCGCTGAGCCGTATGTTCCTGACAATATTATTCAAAAAATTGCAAAAAAGTATAACTACTTTGCAAAGCGAAGGTTTGAATACTTAAATGAGCTGCTTCAAGAGAATAAAAATAAAAGTGAAGAAGAAAAGCTTGATGTAGTAAATCAGTTTTACAATGGCGTAAAGTATGCATCAGACTGGCAAATTTATCACAAAATGGACTATTGGGCAACTCCTTTACAGTTTTTAGGTAAAGATAAAGGAGACTGTGAAGATTATGTCATAGCAAAGTATTTTGCTCTACGGTATTTGGGCATCAGTTCTAAAAAAATGTTCTTTACTTATGTCCGTTCAAGTAAATTTAAAGCAGCTCATATGGTTTTAACCTATTATAAAACAGCCAGAAGTGAACCGCTTGTTTTAGACAATAATAATCAAAAAATTTTTCCCGCTTCACAAAGAAAAGACTTAACTCCTGTATATAACTTCAACGGTGAGGAGTTGTATAAAATTTCAGGTAGAGATGCCGGAAAAAAGGTTCAAAACCAAAAAGTACACAACAAATGGGATACACTTATACAGCACATGAAAAGGAATCTGATATGACACTCTTTAAACAAATAACCATTATGCTCTCCATCTTCTTGCTCATCATACTTACGCTTGTTATGGTCCTTAACTTTGAGAGCGCAAACAAATCCGTACAAGAACGCCTCTATCAAGATGCCAAAAATACAGCAAGCTCACTAAGCCTTTCGCTTGGTACTGCAAATGGTGATATTTCTACCATTTCGACAATGATAAATGCAAATTTTGACAGTGGAAACTATGCTTACATTTCTTTGCTTGATGTTGATAATAATGTAATATATGAAAGAATAGCGGAAGATAAAAAAATTGATGTACCACAGTGGTTTATCTATTTAATTAAAATCAATGCACCTGTCGCGGTTGCCAATGTATCTGCCGGATGGAGTCAGGTCGGTATTCTCAAAGTGCAGAGTGATGTTTCTTATGCATATGCAGAACTTTATAGTATTTTTAAAAACCTTGTAATTTCTTTCGTTATTTTGACATTTATTACTCTTATTATCTTAAATATCCTGTTAATAAAACTCTTACAACCCCTTAAAATCGTGCAACAACAAGCAGAAGCCATCACACAAAATAAATTTATTTTGCAAAAAAACATTCCAAATACAAAAGAACTCAAAGATGTTGTGTTGGCAATGAATCAGATGGTTATAAAAGTTAAAGCAATGCTGGAAAAAGCAAATGAAGAGTTAAAATACCAAAAACAGCTTGAGTATATAGACAAAGTTACCGGGCTTAAAAACAGAAAATATTTTATAAACAAACTACCAGAATATCTCAAACAAGATGCAGAAGTTCAGGGTGGCGCAAATATTTTAATAGCACTTAACGGCATAACAAAAGCAAATCAGATTCTTGGAAGGAGAGGTGTTGACAGACTTTTTAAAGATATTGCTCAACTGCTCAAAGAACATACTAAAGCATACAAAAATGCCATAGTTGTTAGAATGAATGGCACTGAGTTTGCAATTTTTATTCCTGAGAGTCAAGAAGACACCGCACTCAATCTTGCAAAAACCATCAATGCGCAAACATCAAAACTTATTGAAGAGTCCGGCTTAGATACAGACATAGTATGTCTCTCTATCGGTATTTATGTTTATAATCATCAGCAAACAATTGCGGAGCTGTTATCGTACTCGGACAATGCCTTGGCGCAAGCAAAATTCAACAATAAAATACATGTAGAAAAATCTGAAAGCGTTGTCGAAGTTATGGGTAAAGAATCATGGAAAAATATCATTACAACCGCTATAAAGGAAAACAACATTCATTTTATTCCATGTAAGGTAATTGACACAAGAACAAATAAAATTGTCTACAGAGTACTTACACTTACACTCTATGTTGATGAGAAAACAACCTATTCATATGGAAAGTTTATGGCTTTGGCACATCAGCTTGGGCTCAGTCGTAAAATTTATGACAATGTTTTACATATGCTTTTTTCTCAACCAGATGCCAATCTTGCCAAAACATCATCATCACTCAGACTTCCATACGAATATTTAAAGCTCGCACAAACTTATGACACAATGGAGCAGCTCTTTAAAGAGTATGCACATACACTGCCATTTAAACTCATAATAGGTATGCCGGATAAATTTGTAAACAAAAACACAGAACAAGTCAAAGAGTACAAAAAACTCTTTGAACAGTACGATATTGGCATGGGAATTTTTGAATTTATAGGAGAGAGTTCAGACTATACCTACCTGCAGGATTTACGACCGACATATATTAAAGGAGAGCCAAACTACTTTATATCGCAAAACAGGCATACTATAGCAGCACTCAAACGAATTACCGATACACTCAATATCTCGCTCATTGCAACAGGAGTAAGCGATATAAAAGAGGTAAAACGATTACAGGAAAAAGGTATTTATATTATTCAGGGAAAAGTAACTGAAATACTTTAATGCCTTACACTTGGGAACTTATAAGTGCAAGTTCCAAACTTCCGCTCACATAATTGGCAAAAAAAGTAAGTATTTCTAAATCTTCTTCATCAAAGTCTGTTTCTTTATTTAAAAGTTGTATAACACCCATAACCTCTCGCTTAGAGTCAAATATGGGTATGGTTATCATATTTTGAGTGATATAACCGCTTTTTTTATCAATATTTGGTAAAAATCTTTCATCTTCATAAGGCGTATTCACGACTTGTGATGCTTTGCTTTTATATGTAGCACCGACAATACCCCCATCAAGTGCGACAACAATTTTACCTATGCCGTCACTGAGTGTTGTCCAAAGCATCTCATCCTCATTATCTACTATAAATATAGAGCATCTTTGTGCCCCGACAAGTTCTTTTGCCTCATCTGCAATCAGTTCGATTGTATTGTGCATGTCATCCATAGACATCAGTTTTTTACCAAATTCAGCAATTTTATTGAATTTTTTCATTCTAGTCTACTCGCTTGTCTTGATCTATATAAGTATGCAGCAGCTCTAAAAATCCACTTACATAGTGGGCAAAAAATATCATAAACCGCACATCTTCTTCATCAAAACCTTCTTCTTTGTTGAGCAGTTCCAGCACGCCGATAATCTCTCGTTTTGAGCTAAATATAGGCGCTGTAATAATATTTTTGGTTATATATCCCGTCGTACTGTCAATTTCAGGTAAAAACTCGGGATGATTATACGCATCATTCGTCATAACAGGTTTTTTTGCTTTCAGTGTGTAACCGACAAGCCCTTTGTCCGAAGGAAGTGTTATTTTTTCCACTCCGTCAGCTATAGTCGTCCACATCTCATTTGCATCGCCGTCATAAATAAAGATAGAGCATCTATCAGCACCTATCACATCTTTTACATATTTTGATATCAGAGGCAGACCGTCTTCAAGAGATCTTTTAGTGAGTAATTCTCTTGCAAATTCGGCAAGTTTCAATGATTTATTTTTATATTTCATACCTAAAACCTCTTTCTTAATTATTATTTAAAATTTTTGAAATGACATCAGAGTGTGCATCAGACACTAGAAGGCTCGTCCTCTTTACTTTCAACTTTGTTTACAAAATGGCAATCTGTCATGGAGTATGGACAGATTTTTGCAATACTCATCTCAAAATATTCTTCATCTATTCCCTCAAGTTTTCTTTCATAATGACGCATTGCAGCACGAAAAGATGTCAGTACCATATTTGCACTGTCTTGATGCTCTGTCGAAACTCTTTCAATCTGTTCGCCTACCGGCTTGGAAGTATCAATTTTTGGTGCTTCTATAGATGCATAAGACTCTTGTAAATCCGCTTCAAGTCCCGAAACAGTCTCTAAAGCAGTTTCAATATCATCACCCTTAATCATCTCGGTTAAAATTGAACCAAGCGTAGCAGGATCTTGAGATGTTGCATTAGTAGCAAACGTAACATCAATTATATGCGTATCATCTCTTTTAATATACATAATTACATAATTGCTTGTCGCTTTGTCAACACCCAAACCTATACCATTAGCATCTTCAAGTTTTCCATAATTTTCAGTATTCATAAGATGTTTACCTATCTCGGTTCTTAACTCTTCACTTAACTCTTCTTGCATTCTTCTCTCCCTGTTTATAGTGCAAGCTTTTCTATGCTCACACCATTGTCTTTAATAAATTTTGAAATAATCTCAGAATGTGTGTGCTCATACTCCTTAGCATACACAATACGCTTTATGCCACTGGCTATAAGATTTTTACTGCATTCACTGCAAGGCTCCAAAGTCACATAAATGGTAGCATCTTCAATACTTATCCCTTTTCTTGCCGCCCAGATAATAGCATTCATCTCCGCATGGATTTCATACGTTTTGCTCCACTCATGATGCTCTTTTGTGTACTCATTATCCCAATGGTCACAGCAGTTCGTATAGCCTGCAGGCGTTCCGTTATAACCGGTACTTAAAATACGTCCGTCTTTAACGATGACGGCACCAACCTGCTTTGAAACACATTTGGAGGCAGACGCTATTTCCAAAGCAATATTTATAAAATTTTTATCGCTAAGCATAATCTATTTTTTTGGCAGTCGGATTATATTTATATCTGCATTGTCACGAAGTCTTGCAAAATAATCACTCAGCACCGCTTCGCGTTTGTCTGCCATGATTTCATTTATTATCTGCGGTTTAAGTGCTTTTAAATCAGCCTCATTTGATTTTGTAACAGACTTGATATAAAAACTCATAAATCCGCCTTTTCCGTCTGCTAAAATCGGTGTAAAATGGTCTTGCGGTGTTTTTTGTAGTATTGTAGCGAGACGAGGAGAAATTTTACCATAAAAAAGCACTTGTTCTTGCGTTGAAATATCAGGTGCATAGAACATAGGGTTGTCTATTTTTTCTTTGAGTCTGCTTTTATCTTTTGCACGGTAAATAATGACAGAAAAAGATTCAGGGTGATTAAATTTGTCCTTGTGCAGTTCGTAATACTCTTTTATTTCTTCATCGCTCGGCTCAGAGAGTGAAGACATTGCAATTGCCGCATAGAGTTTTTGACTTAGAAGTTTTTGTTTTATTTTTGCTTTAAACTCTTCAGAATTCAGTCCGTTTTGCTCTCTTACAGCATCATACAGCTGACTGACACTCAACCCGTTTGATTTTGCCATTTTTTTAATGTCATCATACACTTCCGAACTTGAAACGGCAATATTTCTTTTGGCAATTTCAAGCTCTTCAAGTTTTTTACGGATCAAAATATCCGATGCCACTTTTGCATTCACATGCTCAGAGCTCATCTCTTTTTGAACATCAAGCAAAGTAATAGCTTTATCTTCAACAACAATAGCCACGCCGTCATACACCTCTGCATGTAAAAAACCAGCAAACATAAAAATAAGTAGTAATTTAACCATAAAAATCCATTTTATTAATTTTAATAAAGTATTTTACCAGCCTTTAACCAACATTTGCCTAAAATTGCAAGAAACTTTTTATGTAATCTTAACTTAGAGGGCAAATCCTCCTTGCCAGTCTGAGCCTCACGCTAAGTTTACATAAAAAGTTAAACTAAAACAAAAGGTATATTATGGTTGTTACACGTTTTGCTCCCTCCCCTACAGGCTACTTACACATCGGCGGTTTGCGTACTGCTCTTTTTTCTTATCTTTGGGCGAAAAAAAATAACGGTAAATTTGTCCTACGCATTGAAGATACCGACAAAGCAAGAAATTCAGAACAGGCGACACAAGCAATTTTAAATGCTTTTGAATGGCTCGGACTTGAAGCTGACGGAGAAATCACCTACCAAAGCAAACGTGAAGATATTTACAAAAAATATATACAACAGCTTTTGGATGAAGGTAAAGCCTACAAATGCTATATGAGCAAAGAAGAACTTGATGCACTGCGTGAAACACAAATGGCAAATAAAGAGCGTACAAAATATGATGGTAAATATCGCGATTTTTGCGGAACACCACCCGAGGGCGTCAACCCTGTTATCCGCATTAAAGCACCTCTAAGCGGTGAAATAATCGTACATGACGGTGTCAAAGGCGATATCTCTTTTCAAGCAGAAGATATTTTGGATGATTTTGTTATTGCCCGTGCAGATGGAAGTCCAACCTATAACTTTGTTGTGGCAATTGATGATGCTCTAATGGGCATCAATGAAGTGATTCGCGGGGATGACCACCTCTCAAACACACCTAAACAAATAGTCGTTTATGAAGCACTCGGCTTTGACATTCCAAAGTTTTACCATGTCCCTATGATTCACAATGCCCAAGGCAAAAAACTCTCAAAACGTGACGGTGCAACGGATGTTATGGCATATAAAGAGATGGGGTATCTGCCTCAGGCACTGCTGAACTTTCTTGTGCGTCTTGGCTGGAGTCACGGTGATCAGGAGATTTTTTCGATGGATGAGATGAAAGAGCTGTTTGATCCAAAAGACATCAATAAATCCGCTTCCATTTACAACACGGAAAAGCTCGACTGGCTCAATGCCCATTACATCAAAAACACGTCAAATGAAGAGCTTGTCGAACTGCTTACTGATTTCGGTGTTGTTTTAAGCTCTCATGATAAAAAAGAGATTTTACTTGATGCCCTCAAAGAGAGAGCAAAAACATTAAAAGAGCTGGCAACACTTATAAATGAGGTTGTTACCACACCTACATCATATGATGAAAAAGCTGTCAAGAAAGCCTTTAAAGGCAATGCACTAGAAGTGCTTGAGGTATTTGCAAATAGATTATCCGAAGCACAGGAGCTACATCTTCCACTTGATTATCATCATATTATGGAAAAAGTTGTCCAAGAGATGGAAATAGGCTTCGGAAAAATCGGGCAGCCTCTTCGTGTTGCATTACTAGGAAAACTCAGCGGACCGGGTCTTGATGTCGTTATGGCAGTCCTCGGACGTGATGAGACGCTTTCTCGTATAGCAAACGCTGTACTTACGCATACAGTTGAGATTTAATATCTCAACTTAAATATCATCTCTGTAAACATCCGTCATATCAAAATCATTTTCCGGCTCAATAGTAGGAATAGAATCTAAATCACTTTGGTCAACTTCTACAGCTGAAAGGTTATAATCTTTCCCCTGATAAAACTTCTGCTCTTTTGCATATTTTTGTTCTCTTTGCATCTGTTCTTGAATATGCTTTTGCACCACATCACTCTTTTTTCCCACTTTAAGACTCTCCCCATTTAATGCCATTACATGTAAGCCTATGAAGATAACTGCCAACAATAATTTGCTCATAACTTGTCCTTATCTTTTTTTTCATAATATATTATACCTGAAATATATTAAAACATAAAATTATTAACTTTAGAGCCTTACTTTTTGAGATATAATTCTTTTATGAATCAAAAGCCTATCACTATAAAATCTATCTTGCAATTAGCCCTGCATAAAAAATCTGCTCTGATAAACGGGCAGATATTCACTCTTTTAGCTATTATAGTCAGCGTACCTATTCCCCTTATGCTCCCCGTTATGGTCGATGAAGTCCTGCTGCACAAGCCCGAATATATTGTTCCTGCCATTAACAATCTTTTAGGCAGCGGTTCTGCTTTTTATTATATCTCTGTAGTTGCTTTTGCCGTGATATTTTTACGCTTTTTATACTATGTTTTAGGAGTAATCAGTACCAAAATATTTACAAAAATTTCAAAATATGTTACTTTTATGGTACGTTCACGTCTTTTAAGCCATTTGCAAATTACTTCTATGAATGCGTATGAGACACTTGGAAGCGGCGCAATTACGGCAAACCTCATAACAGATATCAATACCCTTGATGCTTTTATAATGAGCAGTGCTTCGCGTTTTGTTGCATCTGTTTTGACACTCATAGCCGTAGGTATTGTTATGATAGTTATCAATCCTGTTTTAGGCATACTCATACTTTTTGTGCAGCCGCTTATAATGTTTGTGAGTAAGAAAATGTCCGCACGCGTCGGAGAGCTGAAAAAAGAGGAAAATCAAGCTATTTCGGAGTTTCAAGAAAATGTAGGTGAGACATTGGAGCTGTTCGGACAAATAAAAGCAAGCAACAAAGAGCAGCATTTTTTTAACAAAGCCATAGAACAGGCAAAGAAAATTCAAGACAAATCAAATGCATTTAGCTTTAAAAGTGTAGCGTACGAGAAACTCTCTTATACAATCTTTTTAAGTGTTTTTGAGCTCATCAGAGCTTCAGGACTTTTGCTTGTGGCTTACAGTGATTTAAGTATTGGTATGATGTTTGCCATGTTTGGCTATATCTGGTTTATTATGACACCGGTACAGGATATTCTCTCCATGCAGTACAGTTATGCTTCTGCCAAAGCCGCGCTTGAACGCATCAACAAAGTTTTGGCACTCAAAACAGAAATAAGCGGAGAGAAAAAACTTGAATCAAAGAGTGTTGATATAGCTCTGAAAAACCTTTGTTTTACTTATGCAACAAGTGAAAAGCTCATTCTTAAAGAGATCACTTTTAATGTCAAATACGGCTCAAAAATAGCACTTATCGGTGCGAGCGGCAGCGGAAAAACAACCCTTGCACAGATTATTGCAGGTTTTTACGAAAAAACATCGGGCGAGCTTCAATACAATGATATTACCACTGAAGAGCTTGAAAAACATTCCGTGCGTCAAAAGATATTTTTAGTCTTGCAGATGCCTATTCTCTTTAATGCTTCACTAAGATTTAACATCACAATGGGACATGAAAATATAAGCGACGAGGCAATTCACAAAGCACTCAAAATTGCCCAGCTGGAAGATATGCTCAAAAATATGCCAAGCGGTCTGCAAACCATCGTCGGACATCACGGCATACGTCTCTCAGGCGGGCAGAGACAAAGACTCAGCATTGCCAGAATGATAATTGCCGACCCGAGTGTCGTCATTTTTGATGAATCGACCTCAGCACTTGATGTGCATACAGAAGCCAAACTTTTTACGGCACTGATGCCTCTGCTCAAAGAAAAAACCGTCATTACAATTGCGCACAGACTCAGCACCGTAAAAAATGCTGATATGATTTATGTGCTTAATGAGGGTGAAATAGTCCAGCAAGGCAGACACAAAGAACTTGAAGAACAAGAGGGGCATTACAGCGAATTTCTGAAGGAGCAGTTGTTATAAAAAAGATAAAACAGATGCAAAAAGAACTCTTGGCGTGGTATGAAAAAGCAGGCAGACATGAGCTTCCTTGGCGAAATACACAAGACATTTATCATGTATATCTGAGTGAAATCATGCTGCAACAAACACAGGTCAATCGTGTACGGGATGAATACTATCCACAGTTTTTGGCAAAATTTCCGACACTAGCGGCACTTGCAAAAGCTCCACTTGATGACGTACTCGCAGCATGGAGCGGTTTAGGCTACTACTCTCGTGCAAGAAATCTGCATAAAACAGCTCAGTTGTGTCAAAAAGCTCTGCCAAAAACATATAAAGAACTACTTGCTCTGCCCGGCATTGGACAATACACGGCAAGTGCCGTCTGTAGTTTCGGCTACAAACAAAATATTTCCGTGGTCGATACAAATATAGCAAGAGTGATAAAACGCTATTTTGCACTGTTACATGTAACAGATAAAACAATATGGGAATATGCACATAAACTGCTCAATCACACACAAGCAAGAAGCCATAATCTTGCACTCATGGATTTAGGCTCCATTGTCTGCCTGCCAAAAAATCCAAAATGTAATACCTGCCCATTACAAACAGAGTGTCAAGGCAAAGATGCCCCTGAACTGTATACAAAAACAAAGACAAAAAAGTACGAATCACTGGAACTCTTTTACGGTATTTGCACACAAAACAATAAAATAGCACTCACGCCGGCCACAGGAAATATGTATAAAAATATGCTAGAACTTCCGAGTATCGACCCTATTGAAGAGAACTTTTTAGGAAGTTTTAAACACTCTTATACAAAATACCGCTTACATGTAAAACTTTACAGTATGGAGTCATATGAAAATGCAACATGGGTAGATATCAATACTCTGCACACTCTACCCGTTTCCTCTTTGACAAAAAAGGCTCTCTCAGCAGTTTTCAAATAATACAACCTTGTTCCTACCTGTCTCTTTCGCTTTGTAGAGAGCATTGTCCGCACTTTTGTAAATGTGTTTTACCTCACCCTGAATTGCATCCCAAAGATAACATACACCAATGGAGATTGTAACAACGCCATAACTCTCATTATGCAGATGTTCAATTTTTAAATTCTCTATCTCTTTACATATATTTTGTAAATGCTGCAGTGCTTCCTCTTTTGTATATGCACTGCAGATAAAACCAAACTCTTCTCCGCCTAGGCGAAAGAAAAATTCATTGGCACGCTGGGTTAATTCCGTAATTTTTGCAGTAATTTTTTGCAGTACTTCATCTCCCGCATCATGCCCATAGTTATCATTATAAAGCTTGAAATTATCTACATCCATAATCGCAAAACAAAAACTTTCATGCGTTCTTTTTGCTCTGTTTAATTCCTGAGGAAATACAACATTAAAATAACGCCTGTTGTAAATATCTGTCAGAGCATCCTGCATAGACAAGTCTTCAAATTTATGCCGAATATTGTACATCTCTGTTATGTCATTAAATGTGACCATCATATGCATTTTATTCTCTTCATATATTTTCTTTGCATATACGGAAAAATAGTACTCTCGTTCTAAATAACAAATTTTTATAATCGGCTCTTTTGAGCTTAAAACATCTTGTACCCACTGCATCTCAACGCTATCAATAGTGTCTTCATACTCCGATGTACAAAAAAAGTCGCAGATGCACTCATGCTCTTGTTTAAACTCTTCTAATGAAGCATATTCTTTAAAAAAGTTCAAAAATGCCCCATTCGCCCGAATAATACTCTTACCTGTTGTGATGATGATTATATTGGGGCTTTTTTCAAAAAGTGTTTGAAGATAAAGTTCATTTTTTACATGTTCTTTCTCGAGTTTTTTTCTTTTCGTTATCTCTTGATGGGTTCCGGAGAGCTCTAAGGCATTATTGTTTTCATCTACTTTTGTGACAGAGCCCGATCCCTGTATCCATATATAATCTCCATTGGCATGCAGCATACGAAACTCAACGACATAAGGTCTTTTTTTCTTTATAGCTTTTTTTATACTCTGCATAACTCTCTCATAATCATCAGGGTGTATTCTTGACTCCCAATCATGTTGATTGTTAGAAAGCTCTTCTTTTTGCAACCCCAGCATAGCCAGCCATCTTTCATCGACTTCATGGAAGTATGTTTGAATATTCCAATGCCAATACCCAAGCTGTGCACCCTCAAAAGCCAAATCTAGTTTTTTCGTCTGTTCTTTTACTTTTAACTCAAGCGTACTGCTTAAACGTTTATAACTCATGCTCTTTTTTGCCAAAAACCTGATAAGAAAGACAAGAGTAAAGGTAAAAGCCGTAAATAAAAAACTAACTAAAAAGAACTTCAACCAAACACTGTTAATCTGTTTCAAATAATGCGAAGCATCCATATCAATGCTTATACCGTCATAAACATATTTAAGTCTTTTATTTTTTTTGTCTACACTGTACTTATATATGCTTGGTGATTCTTGTGATTTCTTTGACATGTCAGCTACCACTGTATAATAAAAACCGTTTTGCTGATATTTTTTTAATAGTGTATGCACAAGCAGATTCGGGTCAACTTTTGCGAATTCATTATCTTTTTTAACATATAAATTTCCGACTTTCTCAGGCAAAGTACGAATATTGTCTATCTCATTATAGTATCCCTGCGCCTGTTTAAGCAAATCATTTGTATAGTTTTTTTGTGCATCTACTGCTATAGAATAAAAATATGCTTCTATAAAAACCCATACAAGCAAAATGCTAATCCCAATCATAAAAAATTTATTTTTTGAGTTCTTCATACAAATAGCTTATATCAAAAGAACTAAATTCTATGTTAACAAAAAAAATTAATTTATATTTTTTTTAAAAACTCTAAAAGTCCTAGCATGATTTCTTTCGGACTTGGCGGGCAACCTGCTATGTGATGTGTGATTTTGAGATATTTGTCCGCCGGTGCTTTTATGGCAAAAGTTTTTTCAAACGGTGCCGCCATTACAGGGCAGTCTCCAAGTGTGATAACCCATTTTGGTTCAGGTATCTGCTCATAGGCTTCTAACACGTGCGGCGTCATGTTAAATGTCATAAGCCCGCTGAGCAGCATAACATCCGCATGACGGGGGCTCGCAACAAAATAAATGCCCAGACGTTCTAAATCATAATAGGGATTTGAAAGTGCATTGCATTCCGCCTCACAGGCATTGCAACTGCCACTGTCAACCATTCTGATAGCCAAACTTCCCGCAAATTTTTTCTTGACTTTGTCTTTTATCTCTTTTTGAATGGCTTTTATATCATCTTCTAACTCTGGGTTTTCTGTTAAAATTCCAAGCTTAACACGTTTATTCCAAAATTTCATCATAAATCATTTCCTGCATAACTTAAATCACAACTTTTATTTATCAACGGAAAATCAGCAATAATATCTTTTCGCATCATTACATGTAACGCCTGCCAGTTCATAAAACTTGCATCCCGAACAAAAAAGCGCTCAATAACACCCTCTTTTATATCAATAGCCATAAACAGTTCACCGATGGAGCTTTCGGTAAAGCTCACATACTCTCCATCATCAACACTCTTGATATGAAGTGCCGTTGTATCTTCTTCTAAGAGATTGTGCATCATCTTCAAAGAATTTTTTACTTCGGAAATTCTTACCTTAAAGCGCGCAGCGACATCACCGCTAATTTCACTCGAAAGCTCAAAACCGTGCTGTAGATAAAATGCGTTAAGCCTTCTGTCTGTTGCCAGACCCGAAGCCCTTGCAACGACACCGACACTGTCATATTTCACAGCTTTTTTTAAAGACAGCATACCCGTTGTATCAAACCTGTCCCAGAGTGAAGGAATATCTATAATCCAATCTTCAAAATACTCTATATTTTCTTCCATATCATATAGCCATTCATCCAGTGAGGCAGTGTCTAGCAACCTATTTTCAAAATCAATCGCTCCAAATCCGAAACGATGCCCCGTTATCTCTTTCATTTTTCGTCGTGCATCTTCTGCAAGTTTTGAGCCAAGCGCAAGTGCTGCGCCAAATCCCGCATCATTTGGAATAAACCCCAAATCAGTCAGATGATGAATAATTCTCTCTAACTCAAGCAAAAAAGCATGCTGTTTTTGCAAAGCCAGCGGCAACTCCTGTTGTGACGCCTGCAGTACAATATCACGCCAGCATATCTGATATGCTATGCTTTCATTGCCGCTTATTCGCTCAATTATCGGCTTAGCTTCATGGAGTGTTTTTCCTTCAAGCATCTTTTCTATAGCACGGTATTTGTAAAAATGACGCACTTCAAGATGAAGCATTTTTTCACCTGCTTGAGAAAAGTGAAAATGCCCCGGTTCTATAATCCCTGCATGAATAGGTCCGACACTTACCTGAAAGACTCCGTCACCGTTAATGACTTCATAATTATAGGGTTGAAATTCACTAAACTCAAGCTCTTTTGCATGAAAATCTTTACGCATCGGATGCACATGTTTTGGGAACTGTTCTTGATGCACCAGCGGGCGTTTATCAAAAGCATCTTCAACTATAATGCCAAAATCATCCTGCATTTTTCTCTCAAACCACAAGGCGGCAGGATGTTCATGTGAAAGTGTCCCAATAACAGGCTTTTCTTTATCTACCTGCTCCTTTTTCACCTCTGTATCATATACAGTTGTTATTTCAAAAATTCTGCCTCTCTCTTTGGCATATCTTGCTATAAATCTCATGATATTCCTTTGAGATAGTTCATAACCGGAGGCGTTATCAGTACTATCAGTGCAAGGGCAAAAATAACAAGAGAAAAAAGCTCACTCGCATAAACTTTTTTACCCTGCTCATCACCCTCATACTTCATAGACTGATAAACCTCGACAAATTTGTAAAATATAATAGAGAGCAAAATAAGCAAAATTAAAATTGCTCCCATCATTGCCAACAGATGATGCCCGTGTTTTGCCACATCTATCATTGCTCCAAAACCGTAAATTTCACTGAAAAACATCGGACTTGGCGGCAGCGAGATAACTGCAAGCAAAAAGAGCGATACAAGAAATAAAAAAAGTGTTCCTTTCTTTCCTTTGTA
>Ga0256836_1000274_pt1 | contig 29911 bp, 30 predicted proteins | sample 4561380metaG_FD_185974 | JGI IMG/M metagenome (GOLD analysis project Ga0256836, IMG submission 185974) | Hydrothermal vent microbial communities from Guaymas Basin, Mexico - 4561-380 | ecosystem: Environmental > Aquatic > Marine > Hydrothermal vents | place: Mexico: Guaymas Basin | collected...
TGGTGCCCATAGCGGCGGGGAAACACCCGATCCCATTCCGAACTCGGAAGTTAAGCCCGCCAGCGCCGATGATACTGCCCGCGGGAGCGGGTGGGAAAGTAGGGCGGTGCCAGGCTTTTTTTATTTATCATCCTGCCTGGAGGTGGAAAATGGAACTCTGGGTAAGGACTCAAGAAGGTACTCTTAAACTTCAAGGTTCTCTTAAAGCCATCTTTGAATCCCTTAAGGAGAAGTTTCAAGAATCTCCCCAGATTCTCGCTTTTAACGGAACAAAGAGGGAAAGGCGCCGTTTTAAGAGGGAGTTAAGGGCTACTGGTAAAGACCTTTTGAAGGCAGCGGAGAATTACTTGAACTGGTATAGCCGTTGTAAGAGGCTTTTTTCTTAACCGGATACTTGAAGTAAACACTTTAGATGCCCCGTAAGGGGCTTTTTTTTATTTAGGCGGTCTCTTTCGGGGCTTGTTATATAATTCTCCACCACCTTCTAAAGGAGTAGTTATGTTTGAGGAAATTGAAAGGTTAAGGACAGAGTTTGAGGATAGGATTTCAAAGGTTTCTTCACTTTCGGAAATTGAAGAGTTGAGGGTGCAGTTCCTCGGAAGGAAAGGAAAGCTGACTGCCCTTTTGAAATCAATCCCGACTATGCCTCCGGAAAAAAGAAAAGATTTCGGTAAAGCTTGTAACAGGCTTAAAGAAGAAATTGAGAAAAGAATAAAGGAAAGGCTTCTTTTCATAAAGGAAGAGGAAAAGAAGAAAAAACTGGAGTCTGAAAGAATAGATGTTTCTTTGCCGGGAAGGAAGCTTCCGGTAGGTTCTCTTCACGTTGTAACAAAAACCCTGAAAGAGATACTGAGAGTTTTCACTTCTATGGGCTTTTCGATAGCGGAAGGTCCTGAAATTGAGACGGACTTTTATAATTTTGAAGCCCTAAATATTCCCAAAGGTCATCCTGCAAGAGAGATGCAGGATACTTTTTACATCTCCGAAGATGTTGTCTTGAGAACTCATACTTCTCCTGTTCAAATCAGGGTAATGGAAAAACATCAGCCTCCGATTCAGATAGTTGCTCCCGGTAAGGTTTACAGGAAAGATGCTGATGTTACCCATACGCCTATGTTTCACCAAGTCGAAGGATTGATGGTTGATCAAAAAGTAACTTTTGCCGATCTTAAGGGTGTTCTCGAACTTTTCCTGAAGGAGATTTTCGGCCCTGAAACGAAAGTAAGGTTTAGACCGTCTTATTTCCCTTTTACAGAGCCGAGTGCAGAGGTTGATATAGGTTGTGTTATATGTGGTGGAAAAGGATGTAAAGTTTGTAAGGGAACGGGATGGCTCGAAATTCTCGGCTGTGGAATGGTAGATCCGGCAGTTTTCAAAGCGGTTGATATTAATCCTGAAGTCTATCAGGGTTTTGCTTTTGGTATGGGTGTTGAGCGGATTGCAATGCTCAAGTATGGCATCGATGATCTCAGGCTCTTCTTTGAAAATGATTTGAGATTTTTAAGACAGTTTTCGGGAGTTTAAAGATGAGAATAACTTACAACTGGCTCAAGGAGTTTATAGACCTTGAAGGTATTTCTCCCCAGGAAGTTGCCGATATTCTTACGGACATTGGCATAGAGGTTGACTCCCTTTGGAATCCCGGAGCAGAAGTAGAAAAAGTAGTTACGGGAAAAATTTTGGAAATTTCAAAACATCCCAACGCCGACAGGTTAAAAATCTGCCAGGTTGACGTCGGGGATACTGTTCTTCAGATAGTAACCGGTGCAGATAACGTTTTTGAGGGGGCTGTTGTCCCGGTTGCCCTTCACGGCTCAAGGCTTGCCGGAGGAGTCAGAATAAAGAGGAGTAAGCTCAGGGGCATCGTTTCCAACGGAATGCTCTGTTCTGAGGAGGAGCTGGGACTTACGGACTCTGCTTCCGGGATAATGATACTTCCCGATAATACTCCGGTTGGAAAGGACATTAAAGAGGTACTTAACCTTGACGATTGGATAATCGAGTATGAAATCACGACCAACAGGCCCGATGCCCTTTCGGTTCTCGGTATTGCAAGGGAGATAAGGGCGGTAACGGGAAGAAATCTGAGACTTCCCGAAACTTCTTTTGAAGAAGGGGAATTTGAGGCAAAGGACGAGGCAACCTTGGAAGTCCTCGACACTGCCGCCTGTCCCCGTTACGAAGGTTACATCATAAAGGGAATTGAGAACAAGGAGTCTCCGCTTTGGCTTAAGGTCAGGCTTTATCTGGTCGGACTGAGACCTATAAATGCCGTTGTTGACATTACAAACTACGTTATGTATGAACTGGGTCAGCCCCTCCACGCCTTTGACCTTTCAAAGCTCTCAGGCCGTTCAGTTATTGTCAGGAGGGCAAGGGAAGGAGAGAAGATTGTTACCCTCGACGGTGCTGAGAGAGAGCTTTCTCCCGACGATCTTGTGATAGCTGACAGCGAGAAACCCGTTGCTGTTGCCGGAATTATAGGAGGAGAGGAGACAGGGACGGAGCTTAATACAACAGAAGTTTTCCTAGAATCTGCTCACTTTGACCCGATGACCGTGAGGAGAACTTCGAAGAGGCTCGGAATTACGACTGATTCCTCTTACAGATTTGAGAGGGGAGCTGATATAGAAGCCTGTCCTTTTGCCGCAGAACGAGCTCTTCACCTGATTCAGAGGATCGCGGGTGGAAAGGTAGCTAAGGGGAACCTTTCTCACTATCCAAAGTCTTATACTCCAAAAGTCATAGTTTTTGACCCTGCAAGGGCAGTTAAACTTTTGGGAGTTAACATTCCGGCCAGGAAGTCCTATGAGATACTCTCAGGCCTCGGCTTTACAGTTAAGAAGGAGCAGGATTACATAGTTGTTAAGGTTCCCTCCTGGAGGAAGTATGATGTTACAAGAGAGGTAGACCTTATTGAGGAAGTTGTCAGAATTTACGGAATGAGGAACGTCGTAAGCACCTATCCCCTTATGCATTCTGAAGTAGAGAGAGACTTTTCTTACTTTAAAGTGGAAGAAGTTAAGGAGTTTCTTTCATCGAGAGGACTTTGTGAAGCTATAAACTACAGCTTTGTAGGAAAGTCTCTTTATGAGAAGTTCGGTCTTTCCGTAGACAACCTGATTAAAATTGCCAATCCTCTCTCGGAAGAGTGGATTTATATGAGGGATGCTATTTTCCCCAGTCTGGTTCAAAACGGCGTTAAAAACATAAACAGAAATGAAAGGGACGTTTTCCTCTTTGAGGTTGCAAAGGTCTTTAAGAATACTGGAGGTAAACTTCCCCAAGAGCCGCTCCGTTTAGGACTTTTGCTAACAGGAAGGGTTAGGGAAGGACTCTACAACTTTAGAGAAGCGGATTTCTTTGACTTAAAGGGAGTTGTTGAATCTCTTCTTGAGTTCCTTGGTTTGGAAGGCCGTTTTGAGGCTTCTTCCGATTATCCTTTTATGCATCCGGGTCAAACGGCAAAAGTCTCTGTTAACGATCAGTTTGTCGGATTTCTGGGAAGACTTCACCCCGACGTGGAGGAAGCCTTTGATGTTCAGCAGCCGATGTTCATAGCAGAGCTTTACCTTGACAAGCTCCTTGAGCTTTCTTCGGGAGTGGAGCGAAGGTTCTCTCCTATTCCCAAGTTTCCTCCTGTTATGAGGGACCTTGCCTTTATCGTTGATAAGAACTTTCCCGTTGCAAGGCTTGAAGAGGAAATTAGAAAGACCAAGTTCGTAGAAAAAGTTGTTCTCTTTGATGTTTACGAGGGTAAGGGGGTTCCTGAAGGCAAGAAGAGCATCGCATTTTCGATAACTTTCAGGGCGCCCGACAGGACGCTCTCTGACGAGGAGGTAAACGGTATAGTCTCTGATATAATAGAAAGGCTTTCAAAACTCGGAGCGAAACTGAGGGCATAAGAGGAAGATTGTGAGCTTACCCGAGACGGTTGAAGTTGTTATATCCGGAAGGAAGTTTAACATAAAGAGCGATAAAGATCCTGAATACGTTAAAAAGCTCGCCCAGCGCCTTGACGAGATGATTGAGAGGATAAGAAACGGTAACAGTAAGGTGACCTTTGACAAGGCGTTGGTTCTTGTCTGTTTCTATCTTCTCGACGAAAACGAGGAGCTGAAAAAAGAGATAAAGGATCTCGGTTCGGAAATTAAAAGGCTTGAGGAAGGTGCGAAGCTCCTTGTTAGATCAACGAAGAATGTCCTTCCCTAATCTTCCCTTATGCCCTTTGCTCCTTTACGGAGAAAGGGTGTGCAGAAAGAGGAGATAAGAGAAAGAGTATCCAAAAGAAGGCTTCTCCTTTCAACGGAGGAAGCCGGGAAGAAGAGTTCCCTTATAGTTGATAGGCTGAAAAGCCTTTCTCTTGAAGATTTTGATTCTTTTCTCTTTTATTACCCGGTTAAAAACGAGGTTTCTCTTCTTGAACTTGCCCAAGATTTCCTGAGAATCGGGAAAGTTGTTGCTTTTCCCAAGGTCGTGGGGAAAGAGATAGTTCCCGTTAGAGTGGATTCTCTATCCTGCCTTCTTCCCGGGAAGTTCTCAATTCCGGAACCGCCTTTAAGTCCGGATGCAGTTCTAAAGGAAGTTTCCGTCATCTTTGTTCCGGGGCTTGCCTTTGACCTTGAGTGTTATCGTCTCGGCTACGGGGGTGGTTACTATGACCGACTTCTGCCTAAATTTCAATCGACGTTAAAGGTGGGAGTCTGCTACGACTTCCAGCTTCTTGACAGACTTCCCAGGGAACCTTTCGATGTTCCGGTTGACATAGTTGTTACAGAAAACAGAACGACAAGGAGGAAGAAATGGAAACAATACTGATTGCGATACTGGCAGTTATCGCCGGAGCTGCCGGTGGATACCTGTTTGGGATTAAGAAAGGACAGGTTCAGAGAGAAGAGATAGAAGGGAAGATAAGAAAAGAGGCGGAAGCGGAGGCCGAGAGGCTTATCCGCCGTGCAAAGGAAGAGGCTGAGGAGATAAGGAAAAAGGCCGAAGAGCTTTTAAAGAGTGCTAAAGAAAAGTTTGAAGAGATGAAGAAACAGGCTTTTCTTGAAGCAAAAGAAGAGCTTCTAAAGGAAAGGGAGAAGGTAGAAGAAGAACTGAAGGAAAAGCGGAAGGAGCTTTCGGAGCTTGAGAAGAGGCTTTTAAGGCGTGAAGAGTATCTCGATAAAAGGGAAAGCTCCCTTGACAAGAGGGAAGACAACCTGGACAGAAGGGCGGAGTTTCTTGACAAGCTGGAGGCAGAGCTTGAGGAGAAAAAAGCAGAAGTAGAGAAGATGGAGGCAGAACTCCTTGAAAAGGAACTGAAAGTTAACCAGCTCCTTGAGGAAGAGCTTAAAAAGCTTGAAGAGATTTCCGGAATGGACAGAGAAGAGGCCAAAGAGGAGCTGATAAGGAGAGTGGAAGACGAGGTCAGAAAAGACCTTGCTGTCCGTTACAGAAAGATAGAGGAAGAGTTTGAGCAGAACGCCGAAAGGAAGGCCAGAAAAGTCCTTGCTACCACAATACAGAGGCTTGCAACGGACGTTGTTGCAGAGACAACCGTTGCCGTTGTTGACCTTCCCAATAACGAGATGAAGGGTAGGATTATAGGTAGGGAGGGGAGGAACATCAGGGCTTTTGAGCTTGCTACCGGAGTTGACCTTATTATCGATGACACGCCGGAGGCGGTTACCATATCCTCATTCGATCCCGTAAGGAGGGAAGTTGCGAGGATAGCCCTTGAAAGGCTCGTTGCCGACGGCAGGATTCATCCGGCAAGGATAGAGGAAGTTGTTGAGAAGGTTAGGGGAGAGATAGAACAGGAAATCCTGAACGCAGCAGAAGAAGTCCTGTTTGAGCTTGGAATAGACAACGTTCACCCGGAACTGAAGAAGCTCTTGGGAAGGCTCAAGTTCAGGACCAGCTACGGGCAGAACGTTCTTCAGCACGTTAAAGAAGTTGCTTACCTTGCCGGAATGATAGCAGCTGAGATAGGAGCTGACGTTCAGCTTGCGAAAAGGGCTGGGCTTTTCCACGACATAGGAAAGGCCGTAACTCACGAAGTCGAAGGCTCTCACGCCCTTATCGGTGCTGACATTCTCAAAAAATATGGAGAACCGGAAGCTGTTGTTAACGCTGCTGCCGCCCACCACGGAGAGGTCGAGTTTACGACGATTGAATCCGTGTGCGCTGCTACTGCCGATGCCCTCTCTGCTGCTAGGCCGGGAGCGAGGAGGGAAAGCCTTGAGGCTTACATAAGGAGGATAGAGAAACTTGAGAGCATCGCGGAATCATTCCCCGGTGTTATGAAGGCCTTTGCCATTCAAGCCGGGAGGGAAGTGAGGATAATGGTTGAGCCTGACAAGATATCTGACGAAGAGGCTGCATTCCTTGCCCACCAAATTACGAAGAAGATTGAGGAGGAGGTTCAGTATCCCGGGCAGATAAAGATAACCGTTATCAGGGAGACGAGGGCTGTTGACTATGCAAAGTAAGAAGTTCCTCGTTATCGGGACGGCAGGTCACATAGACCACGGTAAGACTTCGCTTATAAAAGCCCTTACCGGTGTTGATACAGACCGCTGGGAGGAGGAGAAGAGGCGGGGGATGACGATTGACCTGGGCTTTGCGCGCCTTCAGCTCCCGAACGGAATCCTGGCGGGGATTGTTGATGTTCCCGGTCACGAGAAGTTTATAAAGAACATGTTGGCCGGTGCCCACGGCATAGACATTGTTCTCTTTGTTGTTGCGGCCGATGAGGGGGTCATGCCCCAAACGAAAGAGCACCTTACTGTCTGTCAGATGCTTGGGACGAAAAGAGGAATTGTTGTTCTCACGAAAAAAGATTTGGTCGATGAGGAGTGGCTTGAGCTTGTGAAGGAGGAAGTTAAGGAATTCCTGAAGGGGAGTTTTTTAGAAAATGCTCCCGTTGTTGCCGTCTCGTCAAAGACCGGAGAGGGAATAGAGGAGCTTGTTTCGCTGATTGAAAGGATAGCCCAAGAGGTCGAGCCGAAAAGCTCGGAGGGTATAGTAAGGCTTCCCGTTGATCGCTCCTTTACGGTTAAGGGGTTCGGAACTGTCGTTACGGGGACGCTTCTTTCGGGAAAACTTAAAGTCGGCGATTCTGTTGAGATTCTTCCGTCCGGCAAAAAGATAAAAGTAAGGGGAATTCAGGTTCACGGAGAGGCTGTTGATTCTGCCGTTGCCGGCCAGAGAACGGCCGTTAATCTGTCTGAAATTTCAAAAGAGGAGGTAGAGAGAGGAGACCTTCTTGCAACTCCCGGATACTTGGAGCCTTCGAACTTAGTGGATGTTGAAATTACCCTTTCTAAAGATGCCGATATGGTTATTCAGTCCGGACATAAGGTTCATTTTCACCACCTTACCTCAGAAGTGGAGGGAGAAATCTACCTTATAGATAAGGACGAGTTGCTTCCCGGTGAGACAGCTTTTGCCCAGGTGAGGCTTTCATCCCCTGTGGTTGCTGTTTTCGGTGATAGGTTTGTAGTCAGGAACTACTCCCCTGCCAGGGTTATCGGAGGGGGATGGATTGTTGATCCCCTTCCCGGCAGGAAATTCAGGAGGCGTTTTAGGAAGGAGTGGTTCAAGAAGCTTTCCCCGCTTGCTTCCGAAAACCTTGAGGAGAAACTCCTTCATCTGCTTTCCCTTTATCCGGGGAAACTTTCTTCCAGGGATTTTGTCCAGAGGCTGGGAATTTCCGAAGATGAAGCTGAAAGGATAGTTTCTTCTCTGGAAGAAAAAGGGGAGATAATAGTTTCTCAAGGTTTTATCTATCCATCTGCTTACTTGGAAAGCCTTAAAGAGGAATTGATTTCGGTTGTGAAAGAGTTTCACAACCGCTACCCGGTTCTTGAGGGAGTAAACAGGGAATCCCTCAGGACAAAAGTGGGAGTAACCTCGGAGCTTCTTGAGAAGCTCACCGGTTCTCTCATTAAAGAAGGATTCCTTGAGGAAGTCGGAGCTTATGTAAAGCTGAAAGATTTTGAGCCGGGAGAAAGGGGAATTTTTAAAGAGGCCGTTCCCAGAATTGAATCCCTTATAAGGGATTCGGGATTTACTCCCCCGCAGATAAAGGAGATATCCAAGCTCCTTTCCTATTCCGAGGACGTTGTTCAGGCGGCTCTGTCCTATCTGGTTGAGAGGAAGGGATTTAGGAAATTCGGCGATTTCGTTATCTCTCCGGAAGCTTTTAGTGAGATGCTTTCGGTCTTGAGACGCCACTTTTCAAAGAAGGAGACTCTCTCGGTGGGAGAGTTCAAAGATTACTTGGGGGTTAGCCGGAAGTTTGCAATTCCCCTCCTCGAGTATCTTGACAGGGAAGGTTACACCGAGAGGAAGGGAAACGACAGAGTAAGGGGGGAGAAGCTGTAAATGGGGGATTTGTTCCTTAATGTGATATTCCCTCTCTATCTCCTTATAGGTATCGGTTTTCTCGTTGGAAAGTTAAAGCCGGATTTCCGGACGACGGATATTTCATTTCTCGTCCTCTACGTCTTTGCTCCTGCCCTTATCCTCTGCTCTTTCAGGACTGTTTCTGTCTCACGGGAGCTTGTCGGCTGTATTACTCTTGTTGCCGTTTTCGTCTTTGTAGGAACTCTCCTCTTGGCTTTTGCTGCTGAGAAGCTTTTCCTCGGTAAAAGAAATGCAGCTTTTGAGATTTCGTCCACCGTTATGAACGCCGGTTATCTCGGCATTCCCCTTATTTACCTTATGTTCGGGGAAAAAGCTTTGCCGATTGCCGTAACCTATATGGTGGTAATGGCACTTCTCCATTTTACCGCGGGGGTTGCCCTGTTGGGAGACGGCCTCGCCGACGGCGTTAAATCGGCCTTGAAGCTCCCCCTTATCTACGCTGTTTTCTTCTCCTTTGTCTTTAGGGATTTTCCGCTTCCCGACGGCTTTGAAAAGGTTCTCAAGTTAACCGGAGATGCAACGATGCCCCTTATGCTCGTTGCTCTGGGCGTTAACCTGTCAAGAATTCCGACTTCTTACTTGGGAATTTCCGTGATTGCGAGTGCGGTGAGATTTCTGGGCGGAACTCTCTCTGCTCTTCTGGCCGTTTTTCTGATGCCAATTCCATCTGAGCTAAAAGCTCCTTTAATTGTTCAGTCTTCCCTACCTTCTGCTGTTCTTAACTTCGTTCTCTGTGAGAAGTTCGGGAAGTCTCCCGGGCTTGCCGCTTCGATAATATTTATCTCTACACTCCTTTTCCCCATTTATTTACCGTTCCTTTCTCTTCTTCTCGCTCGGCTGGGAGTATAATGAAGGGGAATCTTTTTGGGAGATAGTATGAGATTACTGTTTTTCCTATTGCTTCTTTTTTCGACTGCAGAGGCCGGAGAAATTGTTGACACTATTACTGTTTCGAGGAGCGTTCTTCCGGACGTATATGTAGTTCCCTTAACCGTTAAAGTGCGTGCTTTAAGTGAAGAGTCTGTATTGAAGGTGCTGGGAACGGTTGATACTTACCTTAGGGAGCTGAAGCTGCCCTACGATGGCGGAAACTACGTTGTCAGGGAAAGGAGAGAGTGGAATCCTGTTAAGAAACGTTACGTTTTTGAAGGCTTTGAAGGAAGTGCTTACTACGTTTTTAAGCTGAAAGAAGTTTCCCGTCAGTCTGAAATTCTAAAAGCTCTGAAAAGGGCGAAAGAGCAAGTTGACTTCCGCTATTCCGTTAGCTCCCCTCATTGGGAGATTTCAAAGCTGCTGAGGCAGCAAGTTACTGCCGTCCTGAAAAAAGAAATCCTGATTAAAGCAAAATCGGAAGCCGGAGACTTCGGCAAGCTACTCGGTAAAAGTTGTTCCGTTGAGTTTGTGGGCTTTCAACCCCGAAGATTGCCTTTTCCTATAGTTAAGTCTGCTGTCAGAGCAGAGTCAATAGCTCCTGAACCTCCTAAAAGGGAAAGGGAAATTACTTTAAGGGCAGAAGTTAAGTTTAAATGCAGGTAAAAAGGAGGTGAAAATGAGGATAGGAACGCCCCTTTCTCACAATGCTACTAAAATTCTTCTCCTCGGAAGCGGGGAACTTGGTAAAGAATTTGTAATCGAGGCCTTGAGGCTCGGGATTGAAGTCGTTGCCGTCGATTCCTACCAGTTTGCTCCTGCTCAGCAGGTTGCCCATAGATACTACGTTATAGATATGAGGGACGGCAAGCAGATTAGGAACCTTGTTTACAGGGAACGTCCCGACTTTATCGTTCCCGAAATTGAGGCGATAGATACGGATGTCCTCTTGGAGCTTGAAGAGGAGGGTTTTACCGTCGTTCCCTGTGCTCAGGCCGTTAAGTACACGATGGACAGGATAGGAATCAGGAGGCTTGCCGCCGAGAAGCTCGGATTGAAGACTTCGGCTTATAGGTTTGCGGAGACACTTGAGGAATACAAGAAGGCTGTAAAGGAAATAGGTCTTCCCGTTGTCGTTAAACCGGTGATGAGTAGTTCTGGAAAAGGGCAAAGTATTGTAAGGAAAGAAGAAGAAGTAGAGAAGGCCTTTTACTACGCTAAGGAAAACGCAAGGGGGAAGGGTAATGCTCTCATAATTGAAGAATTTATCGACTTTGACTTTGAGATAACCCTTCTTACTGTTAGAACGAAGAATCAAGGAACTCTCTTCTGCGAACCGATAGGACACATTCAGGTGGAAGGTGACTACCACGAAAGCTGGCAACCTCAACCTATGAGTGAAGTAGCCCTTGAAAAGGCAAAGGAGATGGCAAAGGCCGTTACGGACGCTCTCGGCGGTTACGGAATCTTCGGTTGTGAGTTCTTTGTTAAGGGAGATACCGTCTGGTTTAGCGAAGTTTCTCCCCGTCCTCACGATACCGGAATGGTAACAATGGCCAGCCAGAATATGAGCGAGTTTGAGATTCACCTGAGGGCAATTCTCGGACTTCCGATACACATAGAATTAATCTCCCCCGGAGCTTCTTACTGTTTCCACGCCAAGACCCACTCAGTTGCTCCGGAGTATGAAGGTCTGAGAGAAGCCCTTTCTGAACCCAACGTCTGGGTCCGGATTTTCGGAAAGCCCACGACGAGGCCTAAGAGGCGCATGGGTGTAGCCGTTGCAAGGGCTGAAACCGTCGAGGAAGCAAGGAGGAAGGCGAGAGAAGCCGCCTTTAAGATGAAAGTTATCGAGGGGTGATATGGCCGTTGCGACTTTTGCCGGCGGCTGTTTCTGGTGCCTTGAGGAAGTATTCAGTAATCTCCCCGGCGTAGTTGAAGTTATTCCCGGCTATGCCGGGGGAGACGTTGAAAACCCAAGCTATGAGGAAGTATGTTCCGGAATAACAGGTCATGTTGAGGCCGTTCGGGTTGAGTACGACCCGAAAAGGATTTCTTACAGGGATTTGCTCATTACCTACCTTACTTCCATTGATCCCACAGATTCGGAAGGCCAGTTTGCCGACAGGGGGAGTCAATACCGCCCTGTAATCTTTTACCACGATGAAGAGCAGAAGAAACTTGCAAAGCGGGCTTTGGAGCTTCTCTCCGCCGGCGGCCTCTTTGACGAACCGATAGCCGTCGAGTTAGGGCCTTTTAAGAACTTCTATCCTGCCGAAGAGTATCACAGAATGTATTTTAAAAAAGAGCCAATGCACTACTTCTATTATAAGACTGGTTCCGGCAGGAAAACCTACTGTGAAGTTGTCTGGGACAGAAAGGGCGGAAGGAGGTTTCTTGAGGAGAACCTTTAAAGCTTATGCACTCCAGTTTGAAACGGTAGAGTGTGATTTTGAGGGAAACTACAACAGGTTTCTGACCCTCTTTAACTTCTGCTCAAAAAATTCCCTTGTCGTTCTCCCGGAGGTCTTCCCGACCGGATTCTGCTATTCTGATATAGCCGGTGCCGTTAGGTTTTCGAAGAAAGTAGTTGAAGATATTATCTCTTTCTCTAAAGGCCTTGAGCTTGTTGTCGTCTTTTCCGTTATGGAGATGGTCAACGGGAAACTCTACAATAGTGTGAAAGTTATCGACAGCGGCAGGGAAGTCTTCTCCCGTCCCAAAGTAAAGCTCTTTCCCCTTACGGGAGAGGCCGAACACTTTACCGCAGGGAATTTTGACGATTTAAAGGTTGCAGAAACGTCCCTTTGCAGGGTTGCTCCCGTTGTTTGCTTTGAGCTGAGATTTTCTGAAATCTTTTCAATTTTGAAGTCTAAAGGAGCAGAAGTTTTTGCCGTTGTTGCCCAGTGGGGAAGGGCAAGGAGGGAACACTGGAAGGTTTTGAATGTTGCAAGGGCTATTGAGTTTCAGAGATTTGTTATCTCTGCCAATGGAACCGGAGAGATGGCTGGAAGCTCTGTGATTGTTGATCCCTGGGGAAGAACCCTTGTTGAAGGAGGTACCGGTATCGGACTTATTTCTGCTGATGTTGATCTTTTAAGAATTTTAAAGGTGGAACAGAAGCTTCCATTAATGGGTAAGGATTTTTGTTAGATCTGCATGGATTGTCCAAAAGTTGGAAAAAAGAGGGACGAAAAACCGTCCCTCTTTTATTAATTTAGAAAGCCCAAAAATGCATCTGTATAACCCAATCACGAATATTTTTATCCAAATCGCTTAGATCTTGGAAATCACTAATAAGTTGCATGGAAAAGATGTCTTTTAAAGTAGTGTAATTAATATAGATACTTCCGTCTGATGGTGGATAGTGAAAAGGAGTGATTTCTATTCTGCCTACTTCTTTGAAAGAATTATTTTCATCAAGATGGTAGAATACCTGCTGAACTTTCCCTTCTTCTGTTTCAATCTCTTCCATTATATAGACTTTCCCTTTAAAGGAGAAGATATGTGGATATTTTGTTATGGTTTTCACAGTACCTTCCTTAAGGAACCTGGGAGTTAAGTCTGAGTTAAAAGTATAAATGATATATCTTATTGCTGGAGATTCTATTCTGGCTGATTCACCTGCTCCAAGCAAGAATACTATCTTGTTATTTTCCCCTGCTATCCCTATCAAATTCTGTAAGTCTAAGTTGTCGAAATCTTCTGATGATAGTTCTTTTTTCTTGTTGTTTTTAGAATCTGTAAGTAAGAATTTATAGCTATCATCTTCCTCATTATAATAAGAAGAAACTATATAGGTATCCCATAAATTTAGGTCCGATAAGATGTAATTATCAATTTGGTATGGAAGATCTGTGATTTCCTCCAAAGAACCGTTATCATTTAATTTAATTATTTTTATTCCTTCCTCTTCTTCAACCAAAATAGATGACTCACTGAAGACAAAGAAAGAATCTGATTCGGATTGAATACTGCCAGTTACGGTAAGATCTTCAGCGTTAATGGATTTTATCATACTATTGTCGTAGTCATAAGCGAGGAGATATCCTTTGATAGTATTAAATTCTATTTTGCAGTTAACTTCTTCTTTAAATAGTCTGGGAGAGCTTTCAGAACTTTCACAGCACGAAATTGTAATGCTCTTCTTTTTTTCGGAAATAATGTTATAAGATACTAATTGGTTGTTTTCGGCTATGTAATAAATTTTGTTTTTATATACACCTATTAACTTCTTTAGACCTTGTAGTTGAATCAGTTTGTGAGGCGAAATGAGGTTTAACCAGTATGAAACGTCAGAGATTTTGTATATTGAAACTTTGTTAAAAGGAATTTCATTGGAATTATCGTAAAAATATAGTGATTTTCCATCAAACCCGATTTTCTTAACCTGAAATTCTGTATTATATGAAGTAAATTGCTCAAGACGATAAGGTATGAATACAGGACTGTCGTTATAGAATTCGAGAAGAGCCAAATAGTTATTGCCGTAAATCAGTGTTTTATTTCCGATTGAAATGAAATCTCTGGGTAAGCTGATGCAATTGATTTTCCTGAAGTTTAACTGTGAGTAAGTTGAATTTGTGATACTTCCGCTATTGTTAATTTTAAAGACTTCATATCCACCGTTGTGTAAGTTAAAGAAAAACAGTTTATCAAAAACGGGAATAAGGATGCTGTTATTTATATCAATATCAGGTATATTGAAGGATTCTTCTAAGCTTAGTTCCTTTACTGTGGAGTTATAAGTGTAAAAACTTACCGAAGAAGCATTATAAGTGGCGATATAAGGTCCGAATTCTGTAAAGAACCTTCCGATATTATCAGATTCATAGATATTAGTGCACGACTGGAAAGAGTCATTACAGCTAAAAACTGAAGCATTACAATTACTTGAGTAGGCGAATAAAAGATTTTTATCTCTAAAGAATTTTAAATGATAGGGATCGGCTTCCACGTTTATTTCGGAAATTTTTTCTATGGTTCCGTTAGATAACTTTAAAATCAATATAGATTTTTGTTCTTGTTTTTGATACAAAACAGCGAGATAATTATCTTTTAAACATTCTATCGTTTCGATTTCTCCATTTTCTAATTGATATTCATCGAGAAGATTACAAGTATGTTCTTCATTATTTTTACAATTGAAGACTTTTATTGAGTTATAAGTAGCAATGAATATATTCTTTCCATTAGAATTGACAGCAATATCTTCTATTTTATTGGATAGTTCAATGATTTTAATTATACCGGTAATATCTCCTAAGCTCAAACCAGTTCCGGATTCCACACTTTTGGCTATTTTTCCGAGAGAAACTCTTGTTGCTTGGGGAAGTTTTTCTATGTGTTCTTGATTATTTGGAATGAAACTGTATATGTCCTTATAGTCTATTTTACCGTCATTATTAATATCACCTGCAACAAGCTCTGCAAGTTCATTTTTCTTTGTATCAAATTCTTTTTTATTAGTTCTGTAGTTATAGAGAGTTCTGTATTGTAGCTCTGTAATAGGAGAAATTGTGAAGGATTTTCCAAGTTCTTTGATATCTTGTCCTTTTGCTATAGCGTGAAATTCTCCTTTGTTGATTGTACAGTTTGTATCTTTCTCCCCGTTATCGTCTGCATCCCAATCGCAACCTCCGGAAACTTTGAAAACGTAAATTTCATTGCTATTTAGCTCATTAGCGTGAGTGTTAAAAAGACCAATTTCGTCTAAGGATTCGCCGCCTGAAGTTCTTTCCTTGTAGAGTAGTTCTAGAGAGCCGTTAGGTTTTACTTTAAAGATTCTTACTGTAGCATTGGATAGATTTCCTAGTATTGCTTTTCCTAGGACAGGCTGTTTTGATGTGCCGCTTGTTGGGTTACTGTTTGATGAAACTCCACAACCCGATAAACTTAGGGTTGCTACTAGGACAATAAGGCCAAAGAAAATCTTTAAGAAATTGGTCTTGTAGTAAGGAATCATTCCTCCTCCCCTAATAAGGTTTAACTTCTGATTTTTAATATAATAAACATTTTCTTGGAATGGAAGAGGTTAAAAAGTAGGGGGGTAGTTTGTGTGAGCTGAGAGATAGGGGTAATTCCTTAGTCTGCAAGGGATTGGTTTTTCAAAGTTGAAACTGATTTAACTTTGGGCGGCTTAGTCTAAGGTAGCAAGGCATTTAAAAGACCTTAATGGCTGGTTGGGAAAGACCACTGTAAAATAGTTTTGAAACTTCCAAAAACCGTTAAAAGGGGATGGAGATGGGCGTATGGGACTGGAAAGATAGGAAAGTAGAGAAAGCTGTTAGGAAGCTTTTTAGGCAGAACCTATGTGTTTCAAAAGAAGATAGAGTTGTAATACTCTCTGACTTCTACAAGGAAAGAATAGGAGAGGTTCTCTTCCGCTACGGTTCTTCCTTTGCAGGTTCTTCCCTTCACGTTACTTACCCCCCGACCGGCAGACACGGCATAGAGCCGCCGGAAGTTGTCTGGAGGGGCGTTTTCGGAACGGAGTTTGTCGAAGAACTAAAATCTAAAGGGCTTTTCGATAAAGTTCTCAGGAAAGAGGTTTCCGAAGGGGATGAAGTTGAAATAAAGGAGATTCTCCTTGAAACGACCTCTCCGACTGAGCTTCCGACGGCAATTGTTGCCGTAAATCACTACTCCGTAAGCCATACCCTTTTCAGGAAGCTGTGCACCGAATTCCTCTCCATGCGGTTTGCAAGCATGCCTCTTTTTACTTCAGAAATGTTTTACACGGCGATGCAGGCCGACTGGAACAGGGTGGCAAGGCTTTCTGCTGAAATTGCTTCCCTTTTGACCGATGCCGAAGCTGCTAGGGTTACCTCTTCTAACGGTACTGAAATTGAATTCTCTTTAAAGGGCAGGGAGGGTATAGCCGATACGGGTAAGCTCTGCTCTCCGGGGGATTTCGGAAACCTGCCTGCCGGTGAGGCCTTTATAGCCCCTGTCGAGGGGACGGCTGAAGGGGTTATTGTTACCCGCTATGCCCCGGACAGGAAGCTTGAAGAACCGGTCAGGCTCGTGGTTGAAAGAGGAAGGGTCAGGGAAGTTACCGGAGAAAGGGCTTTTTCGGAGTTCCTCTCCGGGTTAATTCATAAGGAGAAAAATGCCGATAACGTTGCGGAGTTCGGGATAGGAACAAACGAGAGGGCTGTCAGGAAGGACAACATACTGGAAGCGGAAAAAATACTGGGAACGTGCCACATTGCCGTCGGGGATAACAGTTCCTTCGGGGGTAACGTCAGGGCTAATGTCCACATAGACCTGCTTGTAGAGGAACCCACCGTTGTTTTGAAAATGCCGGGGAGCAGGGATGTAAAAATCCTCGAGGGGGGAAAGTTGACCTTAAATTTAAGTTAACGAAATTGCGGAGGAGACGTGTCTACGGCAGCCAAGGAGATTAAGAGATTTGATGAGGAAAGGTTAAAGAAGCTCCTTTCGCTTTTAACTTACGAGATGCACAACGGAAAGCCCGTTTATTACAGGGGATTTAAGGAAGTCCTCTCGGGAGAGAAGAAACCGGAGGAGGTTATGGGGAGCGGTCTTCTGCATGCAGTTATCCTTGAGGCCATTCTTGCTTTTCTTTTCTTGAATCTCAGGCCGAAAGGGTACAGGATTTTGACAGGAGAGCTTGGTTATAGGATTTCAAAGGGTATCTGGTATAACCTGGACATTGCCGTTTATAAGCAGTCGCGGTTTCCCGAAGTGGCAGACAAGTTCGTTGAAGTTCCCCCTGACGTTGTAATAGAAGTAGACACCAAGGCCGATATGAGGCTTTTTCCCATCCCTCAGGAGTATTTCCACGGGAAGACCCAGAACCTTCTTGATTCGGGAGTTGAAAAGGTTATCTGGATATTTACGAAGGAGAAAAAAGTATGGGTTGCGGAGAGGGATAAAAGGTGGATAATAACCGACTGGAGCGATACAATTGAAGTTCTTGAGGGAGTGGAGTTTAACCTCGAGGAGCTCCTAAAGTCTGTTAAAGAGAAGCCCGCCGGAGGCGGGCAGTAATTTACTGAAGAGCAGTCTTTGCTTTTTCAACGATTACCTTGAACGCCTCCGGATCCCTTACGGCGATGTCTGCAAGGATTTTCCTGTCGAGCTCGATTCCTGCTTTTTTAAGCCCGTTGATGAACCTGCTGTAATTGAGGCCGAGAGGCCTGACTGCAGCGTTAATCCTTGCAATCCACAGCCTCCTGAAGTCCCTCTTCTTTTCCCTTCTGTGCCTGTAAGCGTAGAAGAGAGACTTCATTACGGCGATCTTCATAGTCCTGTAGAGCCTAGACCTGGCTCCGAAGTAACCCTTTGTCAGCTTTTTCAGCTTTTTCCTTCTTTTCCTTCTCGGGCTGTACTTTACTCTCATTTCTACCTCCCTGTTTTAGAGCCTTCAGGCGCTCCTTACGGAGACTTCAAGCCTGAAGTACCCTTACTTGTAGAGAACTAACTGTTTGTAGTTGGCAGCCTGGGCACCTTCGAGGTAACCGGCTTTCTTGAGCCTCCTCTTCCTCTTCCTGCTCTTTTTTGTGAGGAGGTGGCTCTTGTTGGGATGCCAGTGCTTGATTTTCCCGGTCGCCGTTACCTTGATTCTTTTGGCCGCAGACCTTCTGGTCTTTATCTTCGGCATCTGACTCCTCCTCTCTGTTTTAAACGAGTCGAAATTATAGTGGCGGTGAGTTTAATGTCAAGCGGTCAGCTCTTCTTGGGAGCGAGGATCATGATCATGTCCCTGCCCTCTTTCTTGGGCTTTCTTTCCATTTCTGCTATGTCCTGAACGGCTTCGTATATCTTCATAAGCTGAGCTTCCCCAAGTTCAAGGTGGGCTTGTTCCCTTCCCCTGAACATTACGACCGTTTTGACCTTGTTGCCCTTCTCAAGGAACTTTCTGACTTGCTTTATCCTTACCTGCATATCGTGTTCGTCTGTTCTCGGCCTTACCTTTACTGTCTTTACCTCTATCGTCTTCTGCTTCTTCTTCGCTTCATGCATTTTCTTCTGCATCTGGTATTTATACTTGCCGAAGTCCATAATCCTGCAGACCGGCGGATTGGCGTTGGGAGATACTTCAACAAGGTCGAGTCCTTTTTCCCTTGCTAGTTCCAGTGCCTTCCTCGTCGGCATTACACCGAGCTTTGTTCCGTCCTCGTCGATAACCAGAACTTCCCTTGCTCTTATCCTTTCGTTTACTCTTGTCTGGTCGAGTTTCTTACTAATGGCTCCCTCCTTCTATCAGGATTTTTTCTCTATTTCGATTAAGATTTTATTCACGAAATCGTCAACCTCCATGGTTCCGAGGTCTCCTTCTCTCTTTGACCTTACCGATACCGTTCCGCTCTGCTGTTCCCTCTCTCCGACTATGAGCATATAAGGAATTTTCATTAATTCGGCTTTCCTTATCTTGTAGCCCACTTTGCCGCTTTCATCGTCCAGCTTTACCCTTATGCCCTTGCTTTTTAGCTTTTCGTAGACTTCATCGGCGTATTCTACAAACTTGTCGCTTACCGGGATTATGACAACCTGAACGGGGGCAAGCCAAGTGGGGAAGAGTCCGGCGTAGTGTTCTATGAGGAGTCCTATGAACCTTTCAATGCTTCCCATTATGGCCCTGTGAACCATTACGGGCCTTTTCTTCTCTCCGTCCCTGTCGACGTAGGTAAGGTCAAACCTTTCGGGGAGGTTAAAATCGACCTGAATTGTCGGACCGTCCCACTTCCTGCCTATGGCGTCGAGGACTGCGATGTCGATTTTCGGGCCGTAAAATGCCCCGTCGCCTTCTACAATATTGTAGTCGAATCCTCTCTCTTCCAGAGCCTCTATCAAGGCTTTCGTCGCGTGCTCCCAGGCCTCGTCACTTCCGATGTACTTTTCGGGTTTCGTCCCGATGTTTATGACGTAGTCGAGTTTAAACGTCGAAAGCAGTTCCATAACGTAGTCGAGAACTCCTTGAATCTCTTCCTTCAGCTGATCGGGACGGCAGAAGATATGTCCGTCGTCCTGCGTAAAGCCCCTTACCCTCAGAAGTCCGTGGAGAGAACCGCTCTTTTCATACCTGTAAACGGTGCCGAGCTCAAAAAACCTTATCGGTAAATCCCTATAACTTCTCACTTGGGACTTGTAAATAAGTATGTGTCCGGGGCAGTTCATCGGTTTTACTGCGTACCAGTGGGCTTTTTCTATTTCCTGGCAGGTGAGAGGGACTTCGTCGTTTCCGAGTCTTTCCTCTTCATCGTGTTCAACGACCGGAACGAAGAACATGTTTTCCCTGTAGAAGTTATAGTGACCTGAGGTCTTCCAAAGATCCGCTTTCATGAGGTGGGGAGTGTATATCCTCTGGTAACCCCTCTTCCTGTGTTCCTCTTCAATCCACCTCTCTATCTCCTGCCTTATTACCGCTCCGTTGGGATGCCAGAAAACGAGTCCCGGCCCGGCTTCCTCGTATATTGAGAAAAGGTCAAGTTGTTTTCCGATAACCCGGTGGTCTCTCTTCTTCGCCTCCTCGAGTCTGTGGAGATAGTCTTCAAGCTCTTTTTTCTTCCAGAATGCCGTTCCGTAAACCCTTTGAAGCATTTTGTTCCTTGAATCTCCCCTCCAGTAAGCTCCCGCAACCGAAAGGAGCTTAAAGGCCTTAACCATTCCGGCGTGTTCGACGTGAGGACCTCTGCAGAGGTCGAAGAAGTCTTCTCCCAGCCAGTATATCGTTATCTCCTCTCCTTCGGGTATGGCCTGGAGGAGTTCCAGCTTGTAAGGGTCGTTACTGAAAAGCTCTTCTGCTTTTTTTCTGCTGATGACCTCCCTTTTGAAAGGCTCTTTTGCGGAGATGATTTTTCTCATCTCTTCTTCGATTTTGGGTAGGTCTTCTTCCGAAATGGCCTCCGGCAGGTCAAAGTCGTAGTAGAAGCCCTCCTCCGTTGCCGGTCCTATGCCGAGCTTCACCTTTTCGTTTCCGTAGATTCGCTTTACCGCTTTTGCCAGTATGTGGGCCGCGCTGTGCCTCAGTATTTCAAGAGACTCAGGGTCTTTCGGCGTTATTATCCTTATCTTCCCGCTTTTTCTTATGGGAGTGTGAACATCTATGATTTCCCCGTTAACTATCGCTCCGACGGCGTTCTTCTCCAGGCTCTTTGAAATCCTCGCTGCTACTTCCTTTACGGTAGTTTCCCTGTCAAACTCCAGCTTGCTTCCGTCGGGAAGCTCCAAGACGACCATTTGCAACCTCTCTCTGAGTTGATTGGCTAATTCTACTACTTTTTCTGTTGAAGGCCGTTTGTAAGTAGAAAATCTCTGTTTATATCTATGATTGTAAAGTTACCGTTTTCGTCAATCCTATAAAGTTTTCTGTCGGGAGGGATTCTTTCATACAGCAGGACTCTCTCTGCCAGTTCTCTGAAGATTGGAACGGCGATTTTCGTAGCCCACAGCATGTTTTTGGGGACTTTCGGTTCATCAACCGACACGACCAGGACGTAACGGGGGTTTGTCATCGGAAATGCACCGGCGAAAGTTGCCGTTATCCTGCTTTTATCGTACTTCCCTGTTTTCCTGTTGTATTTTATGGCTGTTCCCGTTTTACCTCCCACATAGAAGTTTTCGAGTTTTGTCGGTTTTCCTGTTCCTTCTTCAACGACCATTGTTAATATTCTTCTCATGACTTCTGAAGTTTTTTCCGAAATTACCCTTCTTCCTTTGCTTACCTGAAATGTTTTCAGGATCCTGCCTTTGTCGTCAACGATTGCTTTGAGGATTTTGGGTTTTACGTATACCCCTCCGTTTACAAGGGCGCTGTAAGCGGCCGCAAGCTGTAGTGTTGTTACCATTATGTGGTGACCAAACGCCAGAGTGGCAAATTCTACATCTCTCCACTTTTTCCAGTCGTTCAGCTTTCCCGGGCTTTCTCCCGGAATTTCCACTCCCGTTTTCTGACCAAAACCGAAGGCTCTGTAGTAGTCGTAAAGCTTTTTCTTACCCAGGGCCTGCGCCAGCTTAATCGCTCCGACGTTATCGGAATATTCGATGATTTCCCATACTCGTTCTTTTACATCTTTTCCGTGAAATTCATTTCTGAATACGTACTTCCCTATTTTCAAAGTTGCTGGGCAGAAAATAACAGAGTCTTTGGTAACGAGGCCTTCATTAATTGCGGCGGCGGCAACAAAAGGTTTCATAACAGATCCGGGCTCGTAAGGAGCCGTTACAAACCTTGAAGTGAGGAGTTTCTCCGATGATCTTCCCGGTTCGTCTTTCATGTAGTTGTAGAAAGGCCAGGATACCGCTGCGATTATCTCTCCCGTTTGGGGGTTCATCAGAACGGCGTTTATGAATTTGGGATGCCAGAGTTTTCCATACTTTGATACAACTTTCTCGAAAATGTACTGGATATTACCGTCTATGGTTATCTGTACATTTTGTCCTTTTTCCCTGCTTACGAACAGATAAGCGTCATTGCCGAGGTATACTCTTCCCCGTGCATCTTTCTCACCCGAAAGGCAGGTCTTTTTTCCCGTTAATATGCCCATTCTTTGAAGTACGTATTCAAGCCCGCTCAGTCCTTCACCGAACTTGTTTGATACTCCGACGACCGTTGATCCTACTGCATAAGGATATACTCTGACATATTCCTTTACGTATCCTAAGAGGTCGGGATAGCGTTTTTTAAAAGCATTTTCTCCGGATAGGTTGTAGTAGACTTTTAAGAGCTTCCTAGCAGCGTTATAAGCAACTTTTCTGTCTATAGCTACATCTTTTTTAAGCCAGACAAAAGGAATTTTGAGAATTTTTCCCGATTTTGTTTTTACGATAGTATACTTCTTCTTATAAGCTTTCTCAATTTCGCTTTCTTTAAACACGAAAATCGGAGAAATTTTGCTTATCAGTTTCTTGCAATTAATTTTCTTCTCCTTGCAGTACTTCTCATATTGTTCTTTTTTTCCGAGAAGAAGCTGCTTAAATAACTCTTTGTCACCTATTTCTGTGGGCCTAATGTAGAAGGAAAGTACCGGCCTACTGGCGGCAAGAATTGCGCCGTTTCTGTCAATTATTTCCCCCTTTTCGCTGGAGAGCATGATTTTCCCTTGGAACTGCTCCGAAACTAAATCTATCCATTTCTGTCCGTCCCACAGTGCTAGAGATAATAGGCGGTAGGTATAAATAAGTACCAAAAGAAAGGAAAGAAGTATGAAGGCGTTAAGTCTTTCGTATTTGAACGGTTTTATGAAATTGTAAATTCGGTTAAGGAGTCTTTTTAGAAACCTTTTTATCATCTCAGGTATTTAACCTCGTTTTCCTTGAGAAAGTGTAGTTCTTGAGAGTTTTTGTCAACTGTTTCGGGTCGGAGTCTCTGGTAGTATTCGATGTTAAGTTCGCGGTTTCTTTCCTTTAGTTCTTTTATTTCGGATACGAGCTTCGATATCAGTTTTTTTTCTTTCGTACATTTAGACCTTACATCAACAACTTTAATGGTTAATGCTACGGCGACCACCATAGATACGGTATAGAGGGTTACGCAGAAATAGTCTGTAAAGGTTTTCAACCTCTCTTTCATTTCCTATATTTCCTGATTGAGTGCGCCCGTAGCTCAGCTGGATAGAGCCCAGGACTCCGGATCCTGGTGTCGCGGGTTCGAATCCCGCCGGGCGCGCCACTTACTTTTTCTCTGCCTGCTTAACTACCGAAGGCGGTATCTCCAGAGGGTATCTGCCGTCGAAGCAGGCCGTGCAGAACTCCTCCAAGCTTCCTCCGGTTGCTTCAACCATTCCTTTTAAAGATAGGTAGCCGAGGCTGTCTGCTTCTATGTACCTGCATATCTCTTCGACCGAATGGGAAGAGGCGATAAGTTGATCTTTTGTAGGTGTGTCTATCCCGAAGTAGCAAGGCCACTTTGTTGGAGGAGAGCTTATCCTCATGTGGACTTCTTTCGCGCCTGCTTCCCTCAGCATTCTGACAATTTTCCTGCTCGTCGTGCCCCTTACGATAGAGTCATCTATTACTACTATCCTTTTTCCCTTGAGTATTTCCGGAATCGGATTGAGCTTTACTTTGACTCCTATATCCCTCATTTTCTGCTGAGGCTTTATGAAAGTTCTGCCTACGTAGTGGTTTCTTATAAGTCCCATTTCGAAGGGAATTCCGCTTTCTTGAGAAAAGCCCAGTGAAGGGACTATTCCGGAATCGGGAACCGGTATAACAAGGTCGGCATCTACGGGGTGCTCCTGGGCAAGCTTTTTTCCGAACTCTTTTCTTACTTCGTAAACGCTTCTTTTAAATATCTTTGAGTCGGGACGGGCGAAATAAACAAATTCAAATATGCACTGGGATTTCTTGACCTTTTCTACAGGTATTCTGAACGATTTTAACTCTCCGTTTTCAACTAATACGATCTCTCCCGGCTCTACGTCCCTTACGTATTTAGCTCCTATTAGGTCGAATGCACAGGTTTCGGAAGCAAACACCGGGCTTCCGTCAAGTTCTCCCATGCAAAGAGGCCGAAATCCCCAGGGATCTCTTATGGCAATGAGTTTTTTGTTAGTCATTACGAGTAAGGAATAAGCCCCTTTTAGCCTTACCAAAGCATCGATGAGTTTTTCTAAAAACTTCTTTCTCTTTGACTTTACTATTAGGTGCACTATAACTTCTGAATCGGTCGTTCCTCTAAAGATTGAGCCTTCTTCTTCCAGCTGTTCTCTCAGCTCCAGGGCATTTACAAGGTTTCCGTTGTGGGCAATTGCCATTTGGCCGTACTTGTAAGAAACAACTATCGGCTGGATGTTGTCGGGGGAGTCTGAAGCTCCGGAGGTTGAGTACCTGTTGTGGCCTATTGCAACGTGTCCTGTAAGTTTTTGGAGCTTTTCTTCTGTAAATACAGAGGAAACGAGTCCGAAATCCCGATAGTATGTCATTCTTTTACCGTCTGTTACTGCTATTCCCGCGCTTTCCTGTCCCCTGTGCTGAAGGGCGTAAAGTCCTAGGTATGTGTAGTAGGCTGCGTTGGGGTTGTTGTATATTCCGAATACTCCGCAAAATTCCTTCATGGCTCCTCTCGGAAAGATAACTTGAGAAAGCTATTATACACCCGATGCTTTATAATTAAGTCAGAAAATTCATGGGAGGACTAAAGAATGGAAAAGAGAGAAAAGCTTTACGAGGGCAAGGCCAAGGTTTTGTATAAGACTGACAGCGATAACCTTTTGATTGCTTACTTTAAGGACGATACTACTGCTTTTGACGGTGCGAAGAAAGAGGTTCTCGAAGACAAAGGGGTTATCAACTGTGCAATTTCTACCGTAATTTTTGAATACCTTGAAAAGCACGGCATTAAAACCCACTTCGTTGAAAGGCTCTCCCCCAGGGAGATGCTGGTTAAAAAGTGTGAGATTATCCCCGTTGAAGTTGTTGTGAGAAACATAGCCGCCGGCAGCTTTTCAAGGCGTTACGGCGTTGAAGAGGGGACACCTATGAAAGAACCTCTTGTTGAGTATTTCTACAAGAACGACGAGCTCCACGACCCTATGGTTTGTCCCAACCACGTTTATCTTTTTGGTTGGGCTGATAGAGAAGAGCTCGGCCAGATGACGAAGGTTGCCCTTGAAGTTAACAGGCTCCTCAAGGAGTTTTTTGACGAAATAGATATTCAGCTTGTTGACTTTAAGCTGGAATTTGGAAGGTGCAACGGGGAAATACTCCTAGCCGATGAAATTACTCCTGATTCCTGTCGACTTTGGGATAAGTCCTCCGGTGAAGTCCTCGACAAGGACAGGTTCAGGAAGGATATGGGCAAGGTTGTAGAAAGTTATAAGGAAGTTTACAGGAGGATAATGGATAGGTACGAAAGAATTGAAGATTAAGGCTTATACCCCTGATGACTACATAGAGCTTGTCGGGAATGCCCTGTCGAGAGTTTTAGGGGATGATTGCCTGATAATTTTCTTCGGCTCGGTAGTTAACGGAAACTTTACAAGGGCTTCCGACATAGACGTTGCCGTTTTCTGCGGAAGGGAGCTGACGGGACGGGAGATGTGGGAAATTGAAGATGCAATAGAGGAGCTACCGATTTTGCGGAAAGTCGACGTTGTTGACCTCTCGCTTGTGAAAGACAGGGAGTTTCTGTCGCAGATTTTAAAGGGGAGGGTATGGAAAGGGCCGAAAGAGCTGTTGAACGCTTTGAGAAAGCTTTTAACCGCTTAAAGGAGATAGTTGATAATCCGTCTCTTGCACAGATTTTTTCCGGAGAGTTTCTGATCGAAATTTGTATAAAACGATTTGAGTTTACATTTGAAACCCTCTGGAAAGCCTCAAAAGAGATTCTGAAGTTAAAGGGAATAGAATGTAACTCTCCCCGTTCCTGTTTCAGAGAGTTAATTGCAGAAGGTCTGTTGGGTGTAGAGTTTGAACCTGTTCTTGCCGAACTCGTAAAAATAAGGAACCTTGCTGTTCATGTGTATGACGAGAAGACCGCGGAGGAACTGTTTAAGAGGATAAATTCTCCTGAGGTTGTAAAAACTTTTGAAGCGTGCCTTGAAGCTTTGAAGAAGACTGTTAAAGGAAATTTATGAGAGAGGAAATATATATTTTTTGAAAGAGCTGAACAAGCCTTTGAAGGCGCTAAGGAAATGTTTAAAAGAGGATATTACGACTGGTCGATAGTAATGATTGGGCAGTCTCTTCAGCTTCTGATAAAGTACTTTTTAGCGAGAGAAGTTGGATATTTTTCGAAAACTCACAATTTGATTGATTTGTTAAGAGAGGCTGGTGAAATAGATAACAGATTTCTGGAGTTTTTAGAAAAGTTTAGAGATTCTGTTGAAGTTGTTTCTGATGCCTATATCTCCGGAAGATACTTGCCCAGGAGGTATTCACAAGAGGTGGTCAAGGATAAGTTTGCTCTCTACGAAGAGCTTTTGGGGTTGGTTGAAGGTGAAGAAAATAACTCCCGTTGAGCTTGCAAAGGCAATAGCAGAAAAGAGAAGGGCGTTTTTCAGGGAACTGGATGCTCACCTTTCGGAAGTAAAGGAAAGGGCTAAGTCTATTCTGCCCGGTGCTTCCGTTTACCTATTTGGTTCGGTTTACAGAGGAGACTATTCACCAGTTCTCAGCGATGTCGATGTAGCGGTAGTTTCCGAAAACGTCCCGGAAGATCCGGAAAAAAGGGCGAAACTCAAGCTAGATATCCTCGGAAAACTTCATGCTTCTCCCATAGAGCTTCACCTCCTTACCCCTAAGGAGTGGGAGTTTTACAAAATGTTTGTAAAAAACGAATTTCGGGAGGTTTGAGATAGATGAAGGAAATGATACTTTCAAACGTTGACAGGGAGATGAAGATAGCCCTTGAGAAATATGAAGAGCCGAAGGACATAAAAAGAGTCCTTTCGGGAATGAGGCCGACCGGGAAGATACATCTCGGCAACTACTTTGGAGCTTTGAAAACCTGGATAGAGCTTTCAAAAAGGGCAGAGAGCTTTTTCTTCATAGCCGACTGGCATGCGATAACCACTTCTTACCACAATACTTCTGAACTTGCCGAAAATACCGTCCAGATGATGGCTGACTGGCTTGCCGCCGGTCTTGACCCTGAGAGGAGTGTTCTCTTTGTCCAATCGTGGGTAAAAGAGCACGCCGAGCTTCACCTCCTCCTTTCAATGATTGTTCCCGTCAGGTGGCTTGAAAGAAACCCGACCTACAAAGAAATGATGGAGAACTTAAAAGACAGAGAGCTTGCCACTTACGGCTTCCTCGGCTACCCCGTTCTTCAGACGGCCGACATAGTTATCTACAAGGCGGATACCGTTCCCGTCGGGATTGATCAGATACCCCACCTGGAGCTTTCAAGGGAGATAACAAGGCGCTTTAACAGGTTCTTCGGAGAAATTTTCCCGGAACCGAGACCTTACCTTTCGGAAGCTCCCAAGCTCCCCGGCCTTGACGGTAGGAAAATGAGTAAGTCCTACGGAAACTGCATATACCTTTCTGACTCTGAAGAAGAGGTGAATAAGAAAGTAATGTCGATGGTTACCGATCCGGCAAGGGTAAGGAAAACGGATCCCGGCCATCCCGAAGTCTGTTCGGTATTTTCCTACCACAAGATATTTTCTCCTTCAGAGAGAGTGAAAGAGATAGAGGAAGCCTGCCGAAAGGGAGAGATAGGTTGTGTCCAGTGTAAGAGGGAACTTGCTAAAAACCTGAACTCGTTCCTTTCCCCGATAAGAGAAAAGAGAGAAGAACTGCTTACGGACAGGAATACCCTTATAGATATTTTCAGAGAAGGCTCAAGGAAAGCAAGAGAAGTTGCCTCTCAGACAATGGAAGAAGTCAGAAGAGCTATGAACTTCTTAAGGGAGTAGCATTTTGAGGAAAAAAATTCGAATGCAGTTTGGAATACTCCTTTTTCTGCTTTTTCTTCTCTTTTACTACGTTTATCACCACGTTTAGGGTATAAATTGTTTCGTAGAGACGTTGTATGAAACCTCCTGATTTAAAGGAGAAGAAAATGGCTGTTAATACTGTTGAGCCTAAAACAAGCCGGACTTCAAAACTGAAAAAGGAAATCCCGAAAGAGCTTATATACGAGATGAAGGCCGGTTCTCCCATTTACTACCGGGACTACGACAAGGTTCTATCGGGGGAGAAGACGCCGGAGGAGATAATGGGAAGCAGCAGCCTGCAGGCTTACCTTCTTATCCTGATTGCTTCATACTTGAAAGAGAAGCTTGACAGTAGTAAATATCTTGTTCTCGGCGGTGAGGTGGGGTATAAGTTTGCCCCCAAGAGCTGGTATAACCTTGACATAGCGGTCTGCGAAAAAGAAAAATTAAGTGAATTAAAGGGATCTTACCTTGAAGTTCCTCCGAAAGTTGTTTTTGAAATAGATACAAAAGCAAACTTGAGGAAGTTTGAAAATCCCCAGGAGTATTTCCACAGGAAAACGCAGGACTTGCTTGACTCGGGCGTTGAGAAGGTAGTTTGGATTTTCACCAAGGAGAAAAAACTTTGGTTTGCAGAGAAGGAAAAGCCCTGGCTGATAGTTAATTGGGACTATGACCTGGAGATTATGGAAAACATAAAGCTTAATTTGTCGGAACTACTGAATCGAGAAAAAATAAGAGTTTAATGGAAGTAAAATTCGAATTTTCTAGGTATTCTGGGTAGTTTCCATATATATTGCTTTGTAGGGAGAGCTGAGATGAATCCCTGATTTAAGGAGAGAGAAATGACCGTTAATACTGTTGATCCTGGGATTAAGAAACCCTTGAAGAAGAAAGGGGAAATCCCGAAAGAGCTTATATATGAGATGAGAGCCGGTTCTCCCATTTACTACCGGAACTACGACAAGGTTCTATCGGGGGAGAAAACGCCGGAGGAGGTAATGGGAAGCAGCAGCTTGCACGGATGGCTATTGTATGTAATTGTTAAATTCCTTGCAAAAGTTCTTGATGAGGAAAAGTATACTGTTCTTGCCGGCGAAGTGGGATATAAGTTTGCTCCTAAGAGCTGGTATAACCTTGACATAGCGGTCTGCGAAAAAGAAAAATTAAGTGAATTAAAGGGATCTTACCTTGAAGTTCCTCCGAAAATTGTTTTTGAAATAGATACAAAAGCGGACTTGAGGAAGTTTGAAAACCCCCAGGAATATTTCCACAAGAAAACTCAGGATCTGCTTGACTCGGGCGTTGAGAAAGTAGTCTGGATTTTTACAAAGGAAAAGAAACTTTGGTTTGCAGAAAAGGAAAAGCCCTGGCTGATAGTTGATTGGGATTATGACCTGGAGATTTTGGGAAATATAACGTTCAATTTATCAAAACTGCTGAATCGCGAAAAAGTTAAGGCCGAATAAGAAGTGAATTATGTTTGTGGAATTATCAAAAGATGAATGGTTTATGAAACTTGCTCTTTCAGAAGCATACAGAGGGAAAGGAAGGACTCTTCCTAATCCGGCTGTCGGCGCTGTTGTAGTGAAAGACGGAAAGGTAATTTCAACTGGATACCATGAAAGAGCCGGTCTTCCCCACGCAGAAGCCGTTGCTCTTGAAAAGGCGGGTGAGAAGGCAAGAGGAGCAACCCTTTACGTTACGCTGGAGCCGTGCAATCACTACGGTAAAACCCCGCCCTGTGCCGAAAGGATAATAAAGGCCGGAATAAAGCGCGTCGTGGTGGGTGTAAGAGACCCGAACCCGGTTGCTTCCGGCGGAATCGAGAGGTTAAGGAGTGCCGGGATAGAGGTAGAAGTCGGAGTCCTTGAGAGTGAGTGTCGGGAACTCATTGAGGATTTCGTTTTTAACCTTAAAAGTGAAAGACCTTTTGTCTCCCTTAAACTTGCCGCGACCCTTGACGGAAGAACTGCCGACAAAAACGGCAACTCCAAATGGATAACCTCTGAAAGTGCCCGTTATGTCGTCCATAGGCTGAGGAGCTTCCACAACGCCGTTATGGTGGGGATAGGGACTGTGCTTAAAGATGATCCCCTCCTGAACGTCCGTTACTTTCCTGTTAAAGTGCAACCGAAGGCTGTAGTAGTTGATAAAGACCTAAAGATTCCTATCCACTGCCGATTAGTAAAAGAAAGGGCAGAGGACTTGATAGTCATAACGGCTCAGCGCTCTTTACTTGAATACAAGGCGGGAATTTTGCGGGATGCAGG
>Ga0256836_1000277_pt1 | contig 29786 bp, 26 predicted proteins | sample 4561380metaG_FD_185974 | JGI IMG/M metagenome (GOLD analysis project Ga0256836, IMG submission 185974) | Hydrothermal vent microbial communities from Guaymas Basin, Mexico - 4561-380 | ecosystem: Environmental > Aquatic > Marine > Hydrothermal vents | place: Mexico: Guaymas Basin | collected...
CCCTGAGAGTTCCTGTAACTCCGGTTGTTACGTCTATACCAAGCTGGTTAAAGAAAGCCCTCGCCTTTTCTCCCATCCTCGTAGCTATAACTCTATTTACTCCCTGTTCTGCAAGCATCTGGGGTACTGCGCCCGCACTGTGCTCAACTATAGGGTTCTCAAATATATCAACTTCAACTTCTCCATCTTTAACGGTAATCAGAGCAAAGTAGGGAGCTCTCCCGAAATGTTCACAAATGGGAGAATCCAAGCCGGAATTACTTTCCAACGGAACGGCAACTTTCATTTTCCACCTCCTTTTAAGAAATCCTTTTAAGAAAGAAATCAGCAAAATACAACGGTTACTTTTCTAATATAACCTCAAACTGCTTTACAGTTCAGAAACCGACGGAAAGCAGTGTTCTGTGCAGATTCCACTCATCTTAAGTTAAGGCTTGTAGACTATTGTTGATACCGCGTGTTTGTAAACAAGCATGTTCCCCATATAATTCCTTAACTTCAGGCAAAACCTGTCAAACCCTTTAAGCTTTGCTTCTATCCTGCTACCGTTCCTGAAGTAGACTATAACTCTTTTCCCCAGAGCACTTCTAAGTTCCCTGCTTTGAACGCCACCCATGGTAGAACAGGCTATAAGCTTATAACCCCGGGATACCTTTTCCTCCACCTCTTTTCTGTGTTCTTCAGGGAGAGTCGGCGGGATGAAAGCAGTTCCTACTGCAGGTGCCACTATCAGCTCTTCTCCGTGTTCCTCATAAACGATATCTCCGGAAGATTTAAGGAGATTTAAGAGCGGTTTTACGTCCTGGGGTTTGACCGAAAGCCTTTCGGCCAATTCTTCAATTGTTCCCCTAAACTGCCCTTCTTCTTCTAAAAGTTCTATAAGCTCTATCTGAGCATCTTCAAGCGTTTTGTACCTTTTCATAGCTAACCTACTCGTAAAGTATCGTAGCAACTGCGTGCTTGTAAACCAGCGACTTTCCTTTCGGGGCAGTCATTGAAAGGGTAAAGTTGTCAAAGTCGAGGAGCTTCCCTTCGAGCCTCGTCCCGCTAATGAGAAAAACCACTATATCCTTACCCAGCAGGGATGTCAGTACCTGATCTTGAAGGGACTTTTTCTTCTCCTTTTTCTTTTTCTCCTCAGCTGCATCAATCTCAACTGCCTTTCCAGTTTCAGCAGCAGGAACAGAAGATTCTTCAGACGCTTCTCCTTCAACCAACGTTATCGTAAGTCCCTTTCCTCTCTTGCTTTCAGCCTTCAGGAATCCCTCCTCCTCAAGCTCGGAAATAACCTTCTTTATGAGGTAGGGTGATGCGTTGGCAAGGCTTGACAGTTCTTCTAAAGTTCCGGTGTATTCCTTAAATTCGTTAAGGTACTCCCTTAACCAAATTTTAACTTTCTCCGATTTTGAAGGCGTTGTCATATTTCCTCCGCTATTGACTTTTAACTGTAAAGTAAGTCTTAAAGTTTTTTTTAGGAATTTATTATACTGGGGAGTATTTTAGTTTCCAAAGCTCTCGTGTCAATTTCTCCCCTTTGAAACTGCTCGTTTTCAAGTAACTTCAAGTGGAACGGTACGGTTGTTTTCAGAGTGCCCTCTATAACAAACTCAGAAAGGACCCTTTTTCCTCTCCTGATGGCTTCTTCTCTTGTTTCTCCCCAGACGATAAGTTTCGCTATAAGAGAATCGTAGTAAACTGGAACAGTATAACCCTCGTAAATGTGCGTATCAACCCTCACTCCAAAACCACCCGGCAGTAGAAGCTTCTCCACTCGGCCGGGAACGGGACGGAAATCCTTCCTGTAATCCTCGCAGTTAATTCGAAATTCTACGGCATGTCCCTGAAGAGAGCATTGACCGAGATCAATAACTTCACCGGCAGCAGCCGCAATTTGAAGGGCAATCAAATCTTTTCCGGTAACGGCTTCCGTAACGGGGTGCTCTACCTGAATCCTAGTGTTCATTTCAATAAAGTAAAAATTCTTTTCCTCATCAACGAGGAACTCTACAGTTCCAGCACCCTCATAGTTTATGGCTTCTGCTATTCTAACAGCCGCTTCCGAGAGCCTGTTCCTCAGCTCCTCATCAACGAAGGGTGAAGGAGCTTCCTCAAGAACCTTTTGATGTCTCCTTTGAAGAGAACATTCCCTTTCACCAAAGGTTGAAACATTTCCTTTTCCATCAGCGATAAGCTGTATCTCTATATGTCTGGGATTCCTGATGAACTTCTCTATATAAACTTCTCCGCCTCCAAAGGCCGCTTCAGCCTCGGCCATTGCTGTTACTATAAGTGACTCGGCTCTGTCAGGATCTTCTATAAGCCGCATTCCCCTTCCGCCGCCGCCGTGGGCTGCCTTAACGAGAACGGGGTAACCTATCCTTTCTGCAACCTTAAGGGCTTCCTGAACATTCTTTACGATCCCGCTCCCGGGAACTACCGGAACACCTGCTTTTTTCGCAACCTCCCTTGCCTTTGCCTTATCCCCCATTAAAAGCATAGTTTGGGGAATCGGTCCTATAAACTTTATTCCGCAGGCGTTGCATATTTCGGCAAATCCGGGATTTTCCGAAAGGAAGCCATACCCCGGGTGAATTGCATCAGCTCCGGTTACTTCGGCAGCGGAGATTATCGCCGGTATGTTTAAATAGCTCTCCTGCGGTTGAGGACCTCCAATGCAGATTGCTTCATCTGCAAGGTAGACGTGAAGGGAGTCCCTGTCTGCCGTTGAGTAAACGGCAACCGTTTTTATACCAAGCTCTTTACAGGTTCTTATTATCCTTACGGCTATTTCTCCCCTGTTGGCTATTAAGACCTTTTTAAACATTACCTTCACCTAAGTCGTCTCTATGTAGAAAAGGGGCTGTCCGTACTCCACAGGCTGCCCGTTTTCCACCAGAACTTTCCTTACAATTCCGGAAACCTCGGACTCAATCTCATTCATGACCTTTAAAGCCTCTATTATGCAGAGCACCTGCCCTTTTTCAACCCTATCCCCTTCCTTAACGAACGGCTCTGCTCCCGGAGCCGGTGCCCTGTAAAACGTTCCGACCATCGGAGCTTCCACAACGTAGTACTTGTTTTCTTCCTTCTCTCCCTCCTCCAACTTCTCGGCCGGTATCTCTTCTTTTTTCGGCTCTTCTACAGGCACAACTTCACGGGTAGAACCCCTCGAGAACTTTACCTTGAGCTTAAGGCCTTCAGACTCAAGTTCAAGCTCTTCAACCGAGGAGTTTTCGAGTGATTTGAGAAGCTCTTTAACCTTTTCTATCAATAGAACCTCCGGTTACTTTACGTTTACCCTCTCTATGTATTCCCCGGTTTCAGGATTAACCCTGACGAGGTCTCCCGGATTTATGAACATTGGCACCTGAATAACCGCTCCCGTCTCGAGAGTCGCAGGCTTCGTTACATTTGAAACTGTATCTCCCTTGAATCCCGGTTCGGTATCGGTTACCTGAAGAACAATGCTCTTAGGAAGCTTCACCGAAATTGCTTCACCCTTATAGAACTGAACAACTACGGTTGTATTTTCTTTTAAAAACTTCGCTTTATTACCGAGGGCAACAGCAGGAACTCCAACCTGCTCGTAAGTTTTCGTATCCATAAAGTAGTAAAACTCTCCGTCGTTGTAGATATACTCCATTTCTCTTTCTTCAAAGTCGGCAAGCTGGAGCTTTTCCCCGACCTTATAGGTCTTTTCAACAACGTTTCCTGTTTTAAGGTTCTTCAGCTTTATCCTTGCAAAGGCCTGTCCCTTTCCAGGCTTTACGTGCTGGTAGTCAACTATCTCGTAAGGTGCTCCGTCTATTTCCAGCTTCATTCCTTTTGCAATTTGATTAACATCGATAGATGCCAACTTTAGACCTCCGGTAAAGTTTTGAGAAAATTATACCAGCAAAATCGACTTTGCCCCGGAGGAGATTTGAAGAGAATTTTACTAACTCTCCTGCCGTTTCTCTTTTCCTTTACCATGTGCGGCCACAGGGAAGACCCGAAACCGCCGCTATCGAAAACGCCGTCAACTCCGAAGATTAAAAAGTGCTTTCAGTCTTTCAACAGGCCTCTTCTTTACTGGGACGCGGTGGTAAACTTTGACGACGGGAGAAAAATTCCCGTCCCGTCCGAGGTAACCTATGAAGTAATCGTAAACTTCGGCAGAAGAAGCGTGAAGACTGAGAAGAACTACCTTGAGGACAAGGAAATTGCCCCCGGAGAGAAGAGGTGCTTTTCCGTCGTCGCCTGCTACAGAGGACACAAGAGCCAGCCGTCAGAACCTGTCTGCATTATCGGGAAAAACCCCGTAGAAGCTGTCCCGCAGGTCAGGTCGGTAAAAAGCGGAGATGGGTTTGTAGAATTTAAGTTCTCACCCTCCGAGCTGAACATCGAGGTCTTCAGAAACGGAAAGCCTCCATTCATCACTCCCTATACCATCCTTAAAGAGGGAACTGCCGTATGGCGGGATGAAAACGTTAAAAACGGCAGGAGCTATGTCTACCGCTTCCGATTCTCGAAAGGGAATTTAAAAGGAAAACTGACAAGGCCTTTCCGAACAGTACTGGAGGACAGAATTCCTCCGATGCCTCCCCAAAATCCCGTTGCTTACTTAACGAACGGCAGTTGTCTTATTTTATGGGAGGCATCACCTTCAAAGGATACAGTCGGATACCTTGTTAAGGTCGGGAAAAAGGAGTTCAAAACCGACGGTATAAGCCTTTTCGTAAAAGGGTGCAGAGGGCGAATAGAGATTTTTGCGGTTGATAAAGCCGGTAACCTTTCAAAACCAGCTCTTCCGGAGGTGATTCGTGAAAAAGGTAGCAGTAGTAATGGGAAGCAAGTCCGACATGCCAGTAATGGAGAACTGCATTAAAACACTCGAAGAATTCGGAGTTCCCTACGAGGTAAAGGTTCTCTCTGCCCACAGGACAATTGATGAGGTTTTAGCTTTCTGTGAAAGGGCAGAGGAGGAATACGACGTCATAATAGCTGCCGCCGGATACGCCGCACACCTCGGGGGAGTAATAGCAGCAAAAACCGTTCTGCCAGTCATCGGCGTTCCCCTCGATGCCTCTCCTTTAAAGGGCGTTGATTCTCTCCTCTCCATCGTCCAGATGCCCAGCGGAATACCGGTAGCCACGGTCACAATAGGTAAGGCCGGGGCAAAGAACGCCGCAGTCCTGGCAGTCGAGATAATGGCCATAAAGTACCCGGAATTACGGGAAAAGCTTAAGGCTTATAGAGAAGAAATGAAAAGAAAGGTATTAGAGGGATAATAATGAAAGTCTACCCGGAATGCTTACCCTGCTTCCTGAGGCAGGTTTTAAACGTCTGCAAAGTTGCAGGCATAGAAAGAGGAGAGTCCATTTCCATTCTCAGGGATGTAAGTAAGTTCCTCTACAAGGAGCTAAACCCGGAGAAATCTCCGGGTCACAATGCAACCCTTATCCACCGACTGTTTAAGGAAAAAACGGGAGTAAGCGACCCTTACAAGGAACTGAAGGAGAAGTACAACGTAATTGCGCTTAAGCTGGAAACTCACCTAAGGGAAAGTGTATTTGAAAAAGCGGAGGACAAACTCTCGGTTGCGATAAGGCTGGCAGCACTCGGCAACGTGATCGACTTCGGAGTACCCGATCCGTTTAACCTTGAAGAGGAAGTAAGGAATTTTTTTAAAACTCCCTTTGCCTACTTTGACGTAGCAATACTCGAAAGATTTCTGGTTCCCGGAAAAACCGTTCTCTACGTGGCGGATAACGCCGGAGAGATCGTCTTTGATAAGTTTTTGATGGAAGAGCTTAAAAAAGCCGGGCTTAAAGTCGTCCTCGCCGTTAGGGGAGGACCGATACTTAACGATGCTACAGTGGAAGACGCCCTAAAAACGGGAGCGGCAGACATTGCAGACGAGCTTATAACAACGGGAAAGGACTTTATAGGAGTGGATTTTGAATTCGTATCGCAGGAATTTAAAGAACACTGGGACAGAGCGCTTTTCGTAATATCAAAGGGGCAGGCCAACTTTGAAACCTTAGACGGGATAGACTCAAAGGACATCTTCTTTATACTGAAGGCAAAGTGCAATCCCGTGGCAGAAGAACTTCGGTGCAACCGGGGCGACCTTGTTTTTCTCTACAACAAGCGCCTGTTAGAAATGAAGGATGAAGAGAATTAAGAAGAGTGAGTGTGTAGAGGAAGTCGTTTCTGAAATCCTCTCGGGAAACCTCGTCTGCTTTCCCACCGACACCCTCTACGGCATTTTAGGAAGTGCCCTCAGGAAAGATGCAGTAGAAAAGGTTTACAGGATAAAAGACAGGGATAGGAAAAAACCTCTGATCGTTCTCTTTGACTCCATTAAAAAGGCTCTGGATTTAGGCGTTAAAGTGCCGGGAAACCTCTCAAAACTCTATCCTGCTCCGGTTACTTTCGTGCTCCCGCTTGAGCCGGAGTCTCCTTTCAGACAAATCTTTCAAAGGGACAACCTGGCCATCAGGATTCCCGACGATGAAACGCTAAGGAAAATCATCTCCCTGTCACATCCCGTTTTTGCCCCCAGCGCAAATCCTCAAGGTAAATCGCCTGCAGAAAACTGCCGAGAGTGCTACGCCTACTTTGACGGGGAAATTACCCTTTGCGTTGAAGGAAAGCCGGGGAATAAACCGTCGACAATAGTCTCGTTAACGGAAGAAAGGCCGAAACTTTTAAGGGAAGGGGCAGTCCCTTTTGAGAAAATCCTGGAGGTTATGAGTTGGAAAGACTGAAAGTTGTATTCATGGGAACTCCCGAGTTCGCAGTTCCTTCCTTAAAAGCCCTCTACGAGAAAGGTTATGAAATACCCTTAGTCGTTACACAGCCGGACAGGCCGGCAGGAAGGGGAAAGAAGCTAAAACCGCCGCCCGTAAAGGCCGTTGCGGAGAAGCTCAAAATCCCCGTTTACCAACCCGAAAGGATAAAGGGAAACGAGGAGTTCAGAAAGCTTATTGAGGGAATATCTCCAGACCTCATTGTCGTTACTGCCTACGGAAAAATCCTGCCCGAGTGGTTCTTAGACCTTCCGCGGTTCGGAGCGATAAACGTTCACGCATCACTCCTGCCCGAGTACAGAGGAGCTTCTCCCATCCAGTCCGCACTGCTTGACGGAAAAAAAGAGACCGGGGTAACGATAATGAAAATCTCTCCCGAGCTTGACGCAGGAGATATCCTCTCTCAGGAAAAAGTTCCCATACTCCCCGAGGATAACGCTCAAACCCTGCACGACAAGCTCTCTAAGATCGGAGCAAGGCTCCTCATTGAGACCATTCCCCTCTACGTTTCAGGGAAGCTTAAACCCGTTCCCCAAGACCACTCGAGGGCAACCTACTGCAAGCCCATAAGAAAGGAAATGGGACGAGTAGATTGGAACTTCCCTGCCGAGCATATTTTCAACATGGTAAGAGCCTTTACCCCCTGGCCTTCTGCTTATGCCGAGTTTAAGGGAAAGAGGGTAAAGATAACAAAAGCCCTCCCCGTTTCGGGAAGCGGCAGGCCGGGAGAAGTTCTGGAAACAAAAAGAGGGCTCATTGTGGCAACAGGAAAAGAAGCGCTGAAGCTCGAGAAACTCAAACCCGAAGGCAGGAAAGAGATTTCCGGAGAGGAGTTCGTAAGGGGGTACAGGGTTAACGTCGGAGACCGGTTTGAATAGGCATTGCTCATATCTTAAATTAAAACTGCTATTAAACTCTAAACTTTAGGAGTAATTGATGGAATTCAGTGTAAAAAAGTTCAGGGAAAGAGCAAAGGAAATGGGATTAAAAGTTACTCCCCAGAGAATTGCCGTTTACAGGGAAATTGTTTCAAGAAAAGATCATCCCAGTGCCGAAGAGCTTTACGAAACACTTAAGGGTAAGATAGAGGGGATTTCGCTTACAACCGTTTACAGGACATTGTCAAGCCTGGAAAAGGCCGGGTTCGTAAAGAGGGTGCCCACCCTTAAAGACAAAGTCCGCTACGACGCAAGGCTTGAACCCCACGGCCACTTCATCTGTAAAAAGTGCGGTAAGATAGTAGACATCGAAGTAACCCTTCCCGTCTCTTCCGAGCTTCTTAGAGACGTCGGAGAAATTAAAGAGTGTTCGTTGGTCTGTTACGGAATATGTAAAGAGTGCAGAAATGAAAAGGCATAAGCTCTTCATGGATCCCGTCTACGACGAGTTCATCCTCATCGAGAGGAACTCGCCTCTGGAAAAAGCTCTATCCTCCCGTTTTTTACAGAGGTTGAGGTACGTAAAGCAACTCGGCCCTTGCTATATGGTTTATCCGGGAGCTGAGCACACCCGCTTCCAGCACTCCCTCGGAGTGATGTGGCTTGTAAAAAAGGCAGTTAACTACCTGAGGATGAAGGATTTCCACATTGATCCCGATACAGAACTCATTCTTTCCTTAACTGCTCTCCTCCACGACGTAGGCCACTCTCCATACTCCCACGCCTTAGAGGGGCATATCCTGAACTCAAACCATGAAGAAATGACCCTCTTTGCCCTGAAGTTAATGGTAGAGGAAGGGAGTATTGAGGAAGAGCTTGCAAGCGGCGTTGCCTCAATCATGAAGAAGAAACATCCTCTTCCTTTTACCTACCAGCTAATATCGAGTCAGCTCGACTGCGACAGGCTCGACTACCTGAGGAGGGATGCTTTCTACACCGGCGTATCCTTCGGAAAGATCGATGTAAACAGAATTCTCATATCCGCCCTGATAGAAAACGGAGAGCTGGTTTGGAGCTTCAAAGGCTTCAACGCCCTCGAAGCTTACGTAATGTCCAGGTACGAGATGTACTGGGCTGTTTACTTCCACAAGGTAAACCTGTCTGCCCAGGTACTCCTCCAGAAAATCGTTAAGAGAATAAAATTCCTAATTTCCGACGGATCGGAAGTACCCTGCGATCCGACCCTTAAAAAGGTTCTGAAAGATGGTGACGAGGAAAACTTCTTCCGCCTCACCGACGGAAACATCACAGCCTCAATTTACTCACTAACAAACGCTTCAGACTCTATCCTTTCGGATCTCTGCAACCGCTTCGTGAGAAGAAGGCTCTTTAGAACGGTCGAGGTAAAGCCGGCCGAAGTTCTCGAGCTTGCAGAGAGGGTAAAGGAAAAGGGCTACGATCCAAGTTACTACTTTGAGATAGTGGAACCTTCAAAAGTTGCCTACACTTACTACTCACCGAGCCCGACGGACGTTATAAAGGTAAAAACCGAAAGAGGAACAGAGGAACTCTCAAAAGTTGCCCCGACGGACGCGATAAAAGCGCTTTCAAGGGAAGTAACAAAGGTCTACGCCGTCCTGCCAGAAGAAGTTCTCGAGTAAAGTTCCAGGATTCTCTCTATTATCTTCGTAGTCGATATATCGAACCTAAAAGGGATTCTCTCCACCCTCCCCGCAAATTCCCTTCCTACTATCTTTTCCAAGGGCCAGTCGGCTCCTTTTACAAGGACGTCAGGCCTCACAGTTTCTATGACTTTATAGGGCGTTTCCTCGTCAAAGATGAAAACCAAATCTACAGCTTTTAACCCGGATAAAACCCGGGCTCTCATTTCTTCCGGAAGAATGGGTCTTTTTTCTCCTTTAATCTTCTTTATCGAAACATCGCTGTTCATCCCGACTATCAGGAAATCCCCAAAAGACTTTGCCCTCTCGAGGTAGTCCACGTGGCCTGCGTGGATAATATCAAAGCAGCCGTTTGTAAAGACAATTACCTTCCCCTCTTCCCTCAAAGCTTCAACGATTTCTCTTAACTCCTTTAAATTCCTTACTACTCCAGTATTTCCGGTTTGTGCCACAAGTACCCCTGTCCGTAGATGTTCTTAAAGCCGTACCTCTCTCCAAGCTCCTTTAGAGCTTCTGCAATTTCCTCAGAATCAACGTATTCAGCGGTAACGTCAATGTTCTTGAGCTTTGCAAGCTTTATTATGCTTTCAAGGAAAGCCCTGTCAAGTTCGCTCTTCATGGAGTCCTTAACTATACTGCCGTCAATCTTTACGTGGTTTACGGGAAGCTTTTTAATGAGGAGGAAGTTTGAAAACTTAACTCCGAAGTCGTCCAGCGAAATCTCCGCTCCCAGAGTAGAAAGTCCTTTAAGTTTATTGACGATTTCCTGAATCTTAAAGACATCCTCCCTTTCCGTCAGCTCAAAAATAAAGTTTCCCCTCCTGTCCGTTATCTTCAATTTCTTTGAAAGCCAGGGATACTGGTTTCTGAGGAACGGGAAGGAAAGGTTCACAGACAGCTTCCCGAGTTTTGAGGCCACGGAAATTGGAGAAAAAACCTTTTCAAGCACAAGCTTATCAAGCTCAGCTTCAACAGTAGTTCCCTCTATCAGGTCGATAAAGGCACCTGCGGAAACAATCTTCCCGTCAATCTCAAGCCTTGCAAGTATCTCGCTGTAAACGGTTTCGCCGGTATGGATGTTCACAACTCTTTGGAAGGCCAGCCTCACCCTTCTGTGATACAGAGCATCGATAACGCCGTCAATGAGCTTCTTCTCTTTCTCAAGCTTTTCAAGATCTTTCTCCCTTACAAGCTTGAAAGTTACTTCCTCGCTGTTCTTGACTTCATCCAGGAGTCTGTAAAGCTCCCAGTGAATTACCTTTAAATCTTTTTCCGCAAACAGTTCTGTCGGGCTAACAATCCCCGAAAAGCTTATTTTTACCTCGGCAGAGCCTTTTCTGGTCGGGAGGAAGAGGGTGGAGCCGGAAAACTCCTTCCTGAGCTTGGAAAGCTTCTCTCTAACTTCTTCGGCTTCTTCGTTTGTAAAAATTACAAATTCGTCGTTCTGCCACCTGAAAATCGTAGAACCGGGGAACCTGTTCCTCAGCGTTGAAGCAAAAAGGGCAAGAAGGGCGTTTCCCGTTACGTAGCCGTGGTAGAAGTTTACTTCCCAAAACCTGTCTATGTCTATTACGGCAACCGTTTTATACTTTCTCAGGAGTTCGGGGGCTTGTATTACAAGGTCTCTGGAAGGAAGCAGTCCCGTGACGGGATCTCTCAGTTCTTTTACTTCTACATCTTCCAGCACCTGCAGGAGTATATATACTCCCGTCAGGAGAACGGTCAGGAGAAACTTCTTAAAGAGCTTCTCCTTACCTTTCGGAAATTCCTGATCGAGGAAAAGAACTTCGTAAAACTTAAGGAAATCAAGGAAGAACTCCTGCGGAGGAACTTTTATACTTACGTGGGTCTTTGCAACCGTCTCAACATAGCTTTCAAGTACTGAAGGGGATTTAAAAAAGGTTTCGAGAAACTTTTCTATCGTTCCCTTAAAGGCGTTTTCAAGGTCGCCCTTCATAAGTATCTGAGCACCCTTCGGAAGGTACTTCAGAACAAAGAGCTTCGTCTCCTCAGAAAGCTTGTTTTTAAACTCTTCCGAAAATATCCCCTCGAGGGATTTGAAATCCCTTAAATCCTGCTCTGTAATGCCGTAGAGGGACAGAAGCTCGCGATAGTTCATACTCCTCTCCTCTCCTCTCCTCTCCTCTCCTCAAGCTGCCCCCTTCACCTGAGGTCTTGTAGAAGGTTATGAATTTCCTCTATTATACAACTCTTTTCCACCTCTCTTCTTTCCCCGGTTTTCCTCACTTTCAGCTCGACTATTCCCTCTTGAGCCTTTTTCCCGACTATAACCTGAACGGGGATTCCGATGAGGTCTGCATCCTTAAACTTGAAGCCGGGCCTTGCGTTCCTGTCGTCAATCAATACATCAACGCCAGCCTTTTTCAGCTCTTCATAGATCTCCTCCGCAAGCCCCATTACTTCTTCCCTTTTAACGTTCACGGGAATCACTATTACCTCAAAAGGAGCAATCTCAACAGGCCAGATTATCCCGTTCTCATCGTAGTTCTGCTCAACGGCCGCCGCCATTACCCTCGTCACTCCTATCCCGTAACAGCCCATAACCAGGGGCTTTTCCTCCCCGCTCTCATCAACAAAGGTTGCTCCCATTGCCTCGCTGTATTTAGTTCCCAGCTTAAATATGTGGCCGACCTCTATCCCCCTCTTTTCAACCAGAGGAGAACCGCACCTGGGACAGGGATCACCGCCTACAACCCTTGCAACATCCACAAACTCTTTAACTTCAAAATCTCTCCCCCAATTAACGTTGATAAGGTGATATCCCTCCTCTCCTGCTCCGGCGACGAAGTTAACCATCGGTATTACCGTGAAGTCTGCATACACCGGAAGCTTCAGCCCCACCGGGGAAAGGTATCCCTTCGGCTGTCCCGTAAACTTCTCAATCTCCTCATCAGTCGCAAGCCTGACCTCACTGCCCCTGAACACAGCCTTAAGTTTTGCCTCCTCTACCTCTCTATCACCCCTTATTGCCACGGCGACGGGTTTCCCGTCAACAACGTAAATAAGCAGTTTGAGCACTTTCTGAGGAGGTACGTTCAGGAAGTCCGAAACCTCCTCTATTCTCTTAATTCCGGGCGTTGCAACCTTCTCAATACTTTTAAACTCCTTATCCCTTCCTTTCGGTTCTTCCGGCTTTAACTGCTCTGCCTTTTCAGTACTTGCCGCATATCCGCACTTCTCGCAGAAAACGAGGGAACTTTCCCCGGTATCGGCAATTACCATGAACTCGTGAGAAAACTTTCCCCCTATTTCACCCGTATCCGCCTCAACAGCCCTAAACTCAAGCCCCATCCTCGAAAATATCCTTGAGTAGGTCTCGTACATGTTCCAGTATTCCCTTTCGGCATCCTCGTCACTGGCGTGAAAGGAGTAAGCGTCCTTCATTATGAATTCCCTTGCCCTCATAAGACCGAACCGGGGCCTGATCTCGTCCCTGAACTTTCTTCCTATCTGGTAGAGGTTTAGGGGAAGGTCTTTGTAGGACTTTACTTCTTTCCTCACGAGGTCTGTAATCATCTCCTCTGCCGTGGGGCCGAGGGCGTAATCCCTTCCGTGGCGGTCTTTAAACTTAATCATTTCCTTACCGTAAACTTCCCACCTACCGCTCTCGATCCAAAGCTCTGCCGGATGCATTATCGGGAGTATTACCTCCTGCGCCCCCGCCCTATCCATCTCTTCTCTGATAATCCTTTCTATTTTCCGTATAACCATCGTACCAAGCGGGAGAATATCGTAAAGCCCCGAGGCTTTTTTCCTTATAAATCCTGCCCTGACAAGAAGCTTATGGCTGGGAATTTCGGCATCTGCAGGTGATTCCTTCATAGTGGGTATAAATGCTTTTGAAAACCTCACTTCACACCTCCGCAGAAGGAATTGGAATCAACTACAAAAGGTCATCTTCAAAGTCGTCAAGATCCTCCCAGCCCTCTTCCTCTATCTGGGGTTGCGGTGAGACTGCTTCCTCTACGCTGTCAACTGTGGGAACAGGTTCTCTTCTCCTGTCTTCCTCATCCCTGTTCTCAAACCTCGTAAACTCCTTTATGAACGTCAGCTTTACCGTATCGGTCGGACCGTTCCTCTGCTTTGCGATGATTATCTCTGCCAGCCCCCTTTCCTCAGGCTCTACGTTTTTCTTGTAAACCTCCGGCCTGTGGATAAACATTACCACGTCCGCGTCTTGTTCTATGCTACCGCTTTCTCTCAAGTCTGCAAGCTGAGGCCTTTTATCGGCTCTCAGTTCAACCTGCCTTGAAAGCTGGGAAAGGGCTATTACAGGAACTTTTAGTTCTTTGGCCAGCGCCTTCAGCGACCTCGATATTTCCGAAACCTCCTGCTGACGGCTTTCCGTTCGCTTTATTCCCCTCATCAGCTGAAGGTAGTCAACGATTATGAGGTCAAGACCTTTTTCCACCTGAAGTCTCCTGGCCTTTGCCCTCATCTCGAGAATGGAGATTCCGGGAGTATCGTCTATGTATATGGGGGCCTGAGCTATCCTGTGGGCGGATTCAACGAACCTGTCAAGCTCCTGGGGTTTAAGGAAACCGGACCTTATGTGGCTGACCGGAATCTTTGCATCCTGAGCGATAAGCCTTGTTACTATTTGTTCCTTCGACATTTCCAGGGAAAAGAAGGCAACACTTTTCCCTTCATTCATCGCCACGTTGTAGGCTATGGAGAGGGCAAAGGCGGTTTTACCCATCGAAGGCCGTGCCGCAAGGATTATGAGGTCTGACTCGTGGAGGCCCGAAGTCAGCCTGTCAAGGTCGTAAAACCCCGTAGGGATTCCCGTCACCATCTCCCTGCGGGTTGCAAGCTCTTCAACCTTGTTTATGATCTCCGGAATTACCTCCCCGACGTGAAGCAGCGTGTTGGTTATCTTTTCCTCGGAAAGATCGAAAACCTTTTTTTCCAGGGCATCAAGGAGAAGGTCGGGATCGGGTTTTTCGTTTATCGTGGTGTCTATGAACTTTGCAAGGTCATAAATTTTCCTGAGAATCGACTTGTCCTTTACGACCTTACAGGCAGATTCAAACTTCTCTATCGTGTCGAGGGCAAACTCGACGATCAGGGAGAGATGTCCTTCTCCCCCTACCTTTTCCAGCAGGTTTCTTTTCTCAAGTTCATCCTTAAAGGATATCTCGTTAAGCTGCGACTCTGTGTAACCCTCCGAGACAAGCTCCTTAATGAAGCGGAAGAGCGCCCTGTTTTCTTCTTTAAAGAAATCCTCCGGCTGGAGAAGCTCTATTCCCCTGAAAACCGTGGTAGGTTGAACCATCATCGTCCCGAGGACGGAATACTCGGCTTCTAAGTCAAAGAGCTTCATTTTAGACCTCTCTCTGCAAGCTCAACAGCCTTAAAAAGCGCCCTTGCCTTGTTTAAGGTTTCCTTTGCCTCAAGATGCGGAACGGAATCGGCTACGATGCCTGCCCCCGCTTGAACGTAAACTTTATTCCTCCTGACCACTGCCGTCCTTATCGCTATCGCCGTGTCCATGTTTCCGTCAAAGGAGAAGTAACCGACTGCCCCGGCGTAAACTCCCCTTTCTGCCGGCTCTATTTCATCAATTATCTCCATTGCCCTAACCTTGGGTGCTCCCGAAACCGTTCCGGCCGGGAAGCAGGCTTTAAGCACGTCAAAAGCATCTTTTTCCTTTTTCAGCTTTCCGACGACGTTTGAAACGATGTGCATAACGTGGGAATAACGTTCTATAACCATGAGATCGGTTACTTTAACCGACCCGGCTTCGGCCACCCTTCCGACATCGTTCCTGGCAAGGTCAACAAGCATTATGTGTTCTGCCCTCTCCTTCTCATCAGAAAGGAGTTCTTTTTCAAGCTCTCTGTCCTCTTCCGGCGTCCTTCCCCTGCGCCTCGTCCCGGCTATGGGCCTTGTCTCAACCGTTCCGTTCTCAACCCTAACGAGGACTTCCGGAGAAGCTCCGACCACCTGAAAGTCCTCGTAGTCGAGGAAGTACATATAAGGGGAAGGATTTATATGCCTTATCGCCCTGTAGAGCGTCAGCGGGTCACCGTAAAAGAGCTTCTCAAACCGCCTCGACAGAACAACCTGAATGATATCCCCGGCCCTTATGTATTCCTTTGCTTTCTCAACGGCATCCATAAACTCTTCATCGCTGAAGTTGACCCTCCAGTTTGAGTGGGATTCAACGGGGTCAACATTCAGGGCAACGTTTCCCTTTTTGAGAAGCTCCTCAATTTTTTCAAGCTTTCCCGAGACTCGCCTGAACTCGTTCTCTATCTCTCCTTTATCGGTTATGACGTAGGAGATTATGGTAAGACTGTGGTTAACGTTGTCAAAGACCAAAAGAGCTTCAGGTATTGAAAAGACCATATCGTAAAGGTAAGAATCCTCTTTCTCAGGATTAACTCTAACCCTCGGCTCAAAGAACTTAACGGCATCGTAGGCGAGGTATCCGAAAAAACCTCCCCACACTTTAGGAAGATTTTCATCTTTAAACGGCCTGAACCTTCTGAAAACGCTTCTCAGTATCTCCAAGGGATCTTCCTCGACTTTTAAAACCTCAATCCTCCCCAGGTGATTGACCTCCGCAAAATCTCCCTTGCTCTTTACAGTTACAAGCCTGCCCAAACCAATTATCGAAAACCTCCCCCACTTTTCCCCGCCTTCAACGCTCTCAAGGAGCATATTGGCTCCAAGCTCCCTGAGCTTTATAAAGGCAGACAGGGGAGTTTCTGTATCGGCCAGAACAGTCCTGGAGAGGGGAATCAGGTTGTACCCCTTTTCTGACAGCTCCTTAACCTTTTCAAGTGAGAACATGGCGACCTCTTTACATATTTGCAAGATAGATTTATAGAAAATCTACTGCGAGAAAACCACTGCCTCAAAAAGCAGGGTAAAGTAAACCTTAACGTATAAGCCTGCCAGAACCTAACTTTACGGATTATAGATGCTTTACAGTAAATTAGCCAGACTTCCTTATAAAATACCGAGAACCGAAGAAGAACCCGACAGACAGTAGAATAGTAAGTGAAAAGTTAATCTTTCGAGGAGAGGTGATGGCCAAGAGATACCTGTGGATTCTCTTACTATTCGTCTTTACAGGTTGTGCAACCATGATAAATCAGACGGGAAGAAATGGCTTCAAGAACCGTCACTGTGCTGTAGTTCCCTTCATCAACTACAGTGAAACACCTATGGCCGGCAAAAGGGTAGCTGCCATTCTTTACGGAGTCATGAAGGCAAAGGGTTACAACGTAGATCTGGTTAACGGAACAGAAAGGAAAGCCCTTGCAGAAAAAGGTTACAGTTGTCTGGTCAAAGGTTATGTAAACGAATGGCGGTACAAAGTCGGAATAGACGGAGAACCGGCAGTTAGCATCACTTATATTGTTGAAGACCTTAAAACGGGAAAACAACTGGCTTCCGGCTCGCTTTCGGCTACCGAGTGGGGTAATAAGTCTCTCGGCATAGTAACCCAGGAACTGTTTAACAAGGCTTTCAGGTAATGTTCAAAGAAGTCGGCATCAGATTTGTTCTGATAGAGATAATTTTTTTCACCACTCTCTTTTTCATTTTCGGCTATCTATTTAACCCTTCTGATCCCCTATTTACTTCTTCTCCGACTAATCCCTACCTGCTCTTCCTAATGACAGTAACACTTTATTACGGTCTTGAAGTCGGAATTTTGGCTTTTCTCCTGGAAGTCGGAGCTATGGGAGTTCTTTACAAAAGCTGGGACGTAGAATTCCTCCTGTGGAGTCTTCTCTACGTCCTTATATCTGCAGAATTCCACTTTTTCTGGGCAAAAAAAATCAAGATTGCTCAGGAAGAAAACCTTTATTTTAAAGACAAAATCAGAAGACAGGCTAGCGATTTTATACTTCTAAAGTTATCTCACGACCAGCTAGAAAAACACTACATGATCAAACCCGTAAGTGTAAGGTCTGTAATCGGCGAAATTAAAGAGGAACTAAAAAAAATAAGGAGAAATAACGATCACAGAGATGTTGTTTTCAAAAAAGTAAAAGATCTTTTAGTTTCGGGATTCTACGTTCAGGAAGCAGATCTTTTTATGTCCAGAGGAGATGATTTCGAATATGTGCTGTCTATTGGTAAACCAAAACCTTTAGACAGGAACGATCCGCTGGTGAAAAAGGCCCTGGAGAGCGGAGAAACAGTTTTTATCTCCCAAATTGAAAACCGGGTAAATTCCGAATATCTGGCAGTAATTCCCATCTATGACTTTGCCGTTGAGGACAAACTTTTGGGCATTTTCACGCTCAGAAAGATTCCATTTAACTACTTCAACAGTGATACGATTCTCTCTTTAAGCGTTATCCTGTTCTGGTTACTTAACGAACTTGGAAGTATTAACTTAATCGAAAAGATAAATCCCTATCTCAGAAAGTACTTTGAGTACGACTTTTTAAAAGAGCTTGCTATCATGATATCTTTGAAAGAAAAAACCGGAATTGAAAGCTCCTTGGTAATTTACAGAGTGAACTACCTAGTAGAAGATTTTCCTCTGTTCCTTTCAGAAAAAATAAGAGGACTTGATATGCTGAACGTGATTGACTTTAAAGAAACAAAGATAATCTTTGTAATGCTTCCCTTATCTCCGCTCCCTTCTGCCAGAGGATTTGTAAACAGGATTGCAAAGGAGTTTTCCTTTATCTTCGGCGAATCAGAACCCCCTCACAGAATACTCTCAATAGACCAAAAAATAGGAGAAAAACTGGAACACCTCCTTAAAGAATTCGGGGTTACCAAATGATACTCAAAAGTAGACATAAAACTTTAATCGGCTCAATTACTCTTGAATCAACAGCCCTGGCTCTGCTGAAAACCGATATCCCATACCTTGCTATCTTTTTATTCCTGATTTTCCACTTTACTGCTTCACTGTTGTTTTCTACCTTTATATATCCTTTTATATCTTCCACCTACAGGAACTCTAAAGGAACTTTCTTAGCCATTTTCCTCTCTGTCTTCCTCTTCCCCGTTATAGGCTACATTGTTTATTTGATCCTGTACATCTTTGTTCTAAAAAAGCAAAAGACAGAAGAATCTTTGCCGATATCCAGAATTCAAGTCGAAGAAATAACTATGGACAAAGTAAAAGTTAAACCCAGAAAATTCGGAGAAAGCATACTAAACTTCCTAAAACAAGAAATACACCGCATTGACGAGAAGACCATCCTCTTACTTAAAGAAATAAAGAGTCCCATTTCCATAGAAATCGCAAAAAAGGCCCTTGGAAATCCTAAGGACGAAGTGAGACTTACTGCATTTTCAATAATCTCTAAACTTGAGAAAGAAATAAACGACAGAATAAGTTTCTTAAAAAACCAATTAAAGAAAAAGCATACAAAAAAAGAACTTTTGGAGATATATAAAAACCTCACCCTTTCCTATTGGGAACTTCTCTACTTTGGACTTGTCGACAAGGAACTTGAAAATTTTGTAGTTAAAGAGGCTCTTTCTTACGCAGAGAAAACCCTGGAACTTGGAGAAGACGCCGAAATCCACCTAGTTGCAGGAAGGATTTTTTTACGAAAGGGGAACTACGAAAAAGCCTACAAGTACTTATCAAGAATTTTTGATCGAGGAGATCTGGTGACTAAATGGAGGGCCGTACCTTACCTGGCAGAAGTCGAGTTTTACCGGGGAAACTACAGAAAGGTCAAAAGGCTCTGGAAGGAAATTCCGATCTCACTTCACCCCAACGTCTACTTTATGAAACTTCTGTGGGAAGGCAGGTTAAAGAATGGCAGGTAACCCCGACGTCCTTCTTGTAGCCGAGGGAACATATCCCTACATCAGAGGGGGAGTTTCAACATGGATACACCAGCTCATAACATCCCTAAGTGAATTTTCTTTCGGAATCATCTTTTTGGGAAGCAGGAGAGAAGACTACAATAAGATTCAATATAAAATCCCCAAGAACGTTCTCTTTATAAAAGAGTTTTTTTTATTTGATAACCAAGATAAACCGGAACCTAAAGCCTTAGAGAGAAATGAAATTCTCCTTAAAAAGATCAAATCCCTTCACCACTGGTTTAAAAAAAACAATGGTGAATTACCTGAAAGGCTCCACAAAAAAGATTTTTACCTGAAGGAAGTCAAGGAAGAAGAATTTCTATATGGAAGAACTTCCTGGGAGTTCATATGCGAAAATTACATGGACTTTGCTGAGGACCTTCCTTTTGTGGACTACTTCTGGACAATCAGGAACATTCACAGCCCCTTGTGGAGGATAGCATCAATTGTTGAGGAAGCCGGCAGCTCCGGCCTCGTTCACAGCCCCTCAACAGGTTATGCCGGATTTCTGGCTTCCCTCATAAGAAACAGCTACAACATTCCTTTCATCCTGACAGAACACGGCATCTACACTAGAGAAAGGAAAATAGATATCCTTAATTCAGACTGGATTCAGCACAAAAAGTTTTTTTATCAAAAAGAATACGGAGAAATTGACCATCTCCGTAAGATGTGGATTAACTTCTTTGTTGGTCTTGGAAAAATCACCTATAAGACAGCTTCACTGATCATTTCTCTATTTGAGGATGCAAGGAAAGTTCAAGTATCTCTCGGCGCTCCTGTAGAAAAAACAAAAGTCATTCCTAACGGAGTAAAAATTGAAGTCTACGAAAAGGCTAGAAAAAACCAAGATAGATTACCGGCCATAGCCCTAATAGGAAGAGTTGTTCCCATAAAAGATATAAAAACTTTTATTAAAGCAATGAGAATTGTTGTTGACAAGAACAGTAGTGTGGAAGGATGGATTGTTGGACCTACAGACGAGGATCCGGACTATTTTGAAGAATGCAAAAAACTGATAGAAGTCCTCAACCTCGAGAATAACGTAAAATTCTTGGGATTTCAGCGAGTTCCAGATATCCTTGAAAAGGTTAAGCTTACTACTCTTACCTCCATAAGCGAGGGAATGCCCTTGGTAGTACTGGAATCATTCGCAGCAGGTATTCCCTGCGTTGCTACAGATGTGGGTTCCTGCAGACAACTAATATACGGTGGGTTAAATGAAGAAGACAGGAAACTTGGCAGGGCAGGCAGAATTGCAACTGTTGCAAACCCGGGAGATGTAGCAAAAGGATACCTGGAGCTTCTTGAAAATGAAGATGAGTGGCAGAAATGCAGCAGGATCGCTTTTGAAAGGGTAAGCAGGTTTTACAGATTCGAAACGTTTATAAACAGTTATAGAAAACTCTACAAGGAACTTCTAAATGGCAGGCATATCTTTTGAACTCCGAAAACTATTGAAGAGCAACAGTCTTTCATCCATCTTGCTTTCGTTTGCCTATTCGGTTTCTCTAAGCGCGGGACCGTGGATAGTATCTATAATCGCCATACTTGTTGCAGGAATAGTAGCAGGAGAAGTTTCCGGAGAGAAAGAGTTTGTCAGGAAGTGTCAGGTTGTTATAACATACATAACTGCTCTAAGCTTGATAATTTCCTCTCCTTTTCAACTACTGTTCAGCAGGTATGTAGCCGACAGGGTTTTCGCCGGTGAAACAGGTAGAATCCTTCCAAACTTTATCGGAATCCTTGCAATAAGTATGATTTCCGGATTTAGCTTTGGATTAATACTTGGATTCCTTTACACCAGAGAACTCTCCCCTGCTTTTATTTTTCTTTTCACTTTCCTTATGTCACTTTTTTCTGGATTCTGGATAGCAAACACTGTTTTGACATCCCTTAAGAGTTACAAGTATGTTTTCTTCTCTTTCCTTTTGGGATTCGGAATCATGATTCTGTTGGCCGGTCTGCTTCAGAAGAAGTTTTTATTAGGATTCCTTACTGCCTTTTTTATCGGATCCGGAATAACTTTTTCTCTAATAATTGGGTACATATTTAAATCTTTCCCCTCAAACAGGCTAATTGAATTTGATTTTTTAAACAAAGAACGCGTGTACCTGTCACTGGCGCTAACAGGAATATTCTACAACCTCGGAATTTGGGTAGATAAGTTCCTCTTCTGGCTTTCTCCTTCAACCGGAGAACATGTTTTGGGTCCTTTTAGGGCTTCAATCGTCTACGATGTTCCCATGTTCCTGGCCTACCTGTCCATTGCACCCGGCATGGGATTTTTTTTCCTGAAGCTGGAAGGAGAGTTCGCAGACTACTACCAGAAATACTACGATGCTATAAAAGAGGGAGAAACCCTTGAAAGAATTTTCGAACTCGGATATGAGATGTTAATGGCCATAAGATCCCTGATACTGGAAGTCATCAGAATACAAGCCGTGGCCCTGCTGATTATTTTCCTGTCAGAGTACAGCCTGTTTAAGATTTTCAGGCTTTCCTTGCTGTACGTCCCGTTATTTAACATTCTTTGCCTCGGAACTTCTCTGCAGTTACTCTTTATGGTTGTCCTGTCCCTTCTTTTTTACTTTGACCTGAGGAAAGAAGCCGTTACATCAACTGCTGTATTTCTTCTAACAAACGCTCTCCTAACTTATACGAGCATCTCCCTTGGTCCTTACTTTTACGGTTACGGCTTTCTGCTTTCCCTGCTCATATCTTTTATTTTTGCTGCACTCCTTTTAAGGAGAACACTCTATGAAATTCATTATAGGACTTTTATGCTTAATACTTAGCCTGTCCGGATCAGCACAGGCTTTGGGCCCCTCAACTGCCTTCATCTATTCCGAACCGCCGGATCAAGTCCTTTACACTTACGACTGGATAATCGTTGACCCCAGCACCTTTACTCCGGAAAAAGTAAAAGAGCGCTTTTATCTACAAAAAAGGGGGAAACTCATTGCTTATTTCAGTCTCTGCGAAACAACCTTCAATAAGAGAATTAAAAAAAACTGGATAATTGGAAAAAATAAAACGTGGAATTCGCTAATAGTTGATTTAAGAAACAGGAAACTGTTTGGTCATTTAATCAAAAAAGCAAAATTACTGCTAAAAAATTACGACGGAATTTTCCTCGATACGCTTGATTCCTATCAGATAGTCCTGCCCAAAGAAAAATGGAAGTCATATGAAAAAGCCGAAATTCGGTTTATTCGACTTCTCAGGAAACACTACCCGGAAAAAGTAATCATCATCAACAGAGGTTTCGAAATATACCCTGCTGTTAAAGACTGCGTTGATGCAGTGGTCGTTGAATCTTTATACAGAGGCCTCGATCAGAACCTTAACTACACTACTATTAGAGAAAAAGAAAGACAATGGTTGCTAAAAAAGTTAAAAGAGATAAAAAAAGAAAAACCCGTCATAGTTATTGACTACCTGCCCCCCGAGAAAAAGGAGAAAGCAAGAATACTCGCTAAAAAGCTTATCGAAGAGGGATTCATACCTTGGATTTCAGACAAAAACCTGAAAGAAGTCGGAGAAGGAATATTCCACATCCTCAGGAGAAAGATTCTCCTAATATACGATCCGGCCATCAACATTCCTGATGAAAGTGATATTCACAGAATTGTTCAGCCCATTCTCGAGTGGCTCGGCTACGAACCAGAAGTAATAAGCGTTAAAGAGTTTTCAAAAAAACATCTCACGCCAGAAGTTAAAGGAATAGTTGTATGGAACATACTCAAAAACAAAGACAAGAAAAAAACCGTAAACCTTCTGCTTGAAGCCAGGAAAAAGGGAATAAAAACTTTCATTATTGATGCAAGCATTTTTCCCGATACGGCTATAGAAAAACTCGGAATTAACATAATTCCCTCTAAAAAAAGCGGTGAAGTTCCGCGAATCGTTTACACCGGTAAAACCTACGGTTTTGAGATAGAAGCTTTCCCTTCACCGACCGATACCTTCTTAAGGCCCAAGGGGAAATTCATCCCTCTCTTAATTCTAAAAAACTCGAGCGGCCAGGAATTTATACCGGTCGCTTTAACCTCCTGGGGAGGTTACGGTTACTCCGGCTACCTGCTAAAAGACATATTTAACGACAGCTTGTGGATCTTCGATCCCTTCTGGCTGTTTTCTAAGGTCTTCGGAAAACTACCTATCATTCCCGACATAACGACAGAAAGCGGAAGAAGAATACTAACTGTCCACCTCGACGGCGACGGATTTGTCGAAAGCAGTCTCGTGGAAAAGAACAAGCTGACAGGAGAAGTTTTAAGAGACAAAATCTTTAAGGTTTACAAAATTCCCCATACAGTCTCCGTAATCGTCGGAGAGCTTGATCCCAAAGGTATGTATCCCGATAAATCAAAAAAGCTCATAAAAATAGCCAGAAGTATTTTTTCTCTTCAAAACATTGAACCTGCAAGTCACACTTACGCTCATCCATTCAGCTGGAGCGATGTTTACAAAATGAGTATTGGCCTCCAACCCGACACCGGTAAACACCCAAAGTATGGATACCACCTCCCCATTCCAAACTACACTCCGGACATAAAGAAAGAGATCGACTATTCGGTAAAGTTTATAAACGACAACCTTTTACCTTCTAAAAAGCGCGTTCGGGTATTTCTTTGGTCCGGCGACTGCGCACCGCCCCCTCCTGTCGTCAAAAAAACCTACAAACTCGGCATTTATAACGTTAACGGAGGAGATACAACAATAGATAGCACCTTTCCCTACCTGTGCCGCGTTTCTCCCATGGGAATAAACAAGGGAAACTATTTTCAAGTCTATGCACCTATCCAGAATGAAGAAGTTTTCACCAAGAATTGGACAGTGAAAGATGGCTATGTAAGGGTCATATCAACCTTCAAACTCACAGAAAAGCCAAAGAGACTAAAACCGATAAGTATTTATTATCACTTCTACTCAGCTCAGTACCCTATCTCCTTTAATGCCCTTGAAAGGGTATACAGGTGGGCAACAAGCCAAGAAACTATTCCCATGTACCTGTCCGACTATGCCCAGAGAGTTCTGGAATTCAGAGGTGCAAGCATTGCAGTAAGCAATGCAGACGGCAGCATTTACTTTTGTTCATCCGGAAATCTCAAAACGGTCAGGATGAAAGAAAGCGAGGTCATACCAAGCATTGAAAACTCCACCGGAGTTGTCGGCTACAGAAAAATAAATGGAGAACTCTATTTAGCTCTTGATAACAGCAGATGCCGGAAAATAACCTTTACAACTACCGATAATAACGATTTCGTTTTAATCAGCTCTAACGGTATGGTCACAGAATTTATCGAGGAAACCGGTCATTACCGACTAAAGCTGGAATCAAAAGTCACACCTTTAGAAGCAGAGTTGCGGATTTCAAAGCACTGTCTTCTTAAAGTGAACGGCAAAGCAAAGACGATTAAAAACGGGAGACTGGTAAAAATTGAGTCACAGGAAAGGAAAATCTCACTGGAAGCAGTTTGCAAACATTGAGATATTCTCGAACTTGGAAATTCTTGCTTTTATAAGCCTTTTTTTGTTTCTGGCGATTATAGTATTTCCAAAAGAAAAGCTCAGCCAAATATTGCTAACTCAAGAAGACTATAATCTCGACCTATCACGACTTTACCTGGAAAAGCTGTTGAAGATAGAGTTTAACCCCAAGCTTTTCTCGCTTTTAGTAGAGAAGGATATCAAACTCGGAAGATACGATGAGGCTTATGAACTTATAGATAAATACTTAAGACATATTAACAGCAGGAAAACAAAAACTTTTCTGCTACAGTTGAAGATCAAACTCCTAGTATCAAAATACTTTTCTGTAAAAAGTAAGAAGGAAAAGGAAAAAATAAAAGAGGAACTCCATGCTCTCCTGAAAAATTACATAAGAGAATTTCAGGGGTTAGAAGATTACAAGTTTACCTATGAGAAAGCTACTGCTTTCGGTTTTAAAGATGTAGCTTTCTTAAGCTGCCGGAGGTTAGCAGAACTAACAGGAGAAGAGACTTACTACAAGGAATTGGTAACCCTTGCTCTATCCTTAAAAGACAAAAATCTCATCATAGAAACTCTTAAAACCTCGGCAGAAAAAGTCAAAAGTGAGAAGTTTAAAAAAGAACTGTTTAAATTAGCCATTTCCCTGAGAGAAAAAAAGTTAGCAGAAGAGATTGCTCAAAAACTGCTTATGAAAAACAATCTATCTTATAAAGACTTTAAAAGCTTGATTGATTTTGAGTTGTCCTATAAAGACTATGACAGAGCAATCCACTTTTGCCAGCTTTACTTCAAGAAAAACCAGTCGTTTAAAGTTCTCAAATTATGTATAAATCTGGCTCTCTGGAAGAAGGATTTTCCAAAAGTCAGAGAATTAATCGAGAAAAACTTAGACAAATATTCAAATAACGAGGAAGTTCTTGTGTTCTTCCTGAGAGTAGCCAGGGCAACGAACAACGGAAAGCTGGCTTTGAAAGTTGCCGACAGGTTGCTGGAAAGGCTCCTGGAGGAAACCAGATGAGGGTTGAGCGGGGGATAGGTACAGTTTTTCTATTGCTTTTACTGCTTTTACCGGGAACAGGCACTGCCGAAATAAACTTTAACAGAACAGGGAATTACATTGAGATCAAAAAAGACTCCGGGAAAGACAGCCTTCTCGACCTTCTTTACTCCGTTTATTTGGAAAATAAAAAGCTGGAGAAAGCCCTCCAGGTTACTCTTATAGCGATAAAGAAATTTCCCAACTCCCTTACTTGGTGGGAAAGGTTAAAAACCGTTGCAGGATGGAGCAGCAAACCAGAACTCGTATTAAAAGCTTTGGAAAAACTTGTCTTCCATTTTCACAAGTGGAGTTATTTAAAGGAACTCCTGTCTACTGCTATTGCATTAAACAGACCTAACCTGGCGGCAAAGACCGTTAAATTAATGCTTAAAAGAGGTATAAAGGTAGACTACCGACAGGTTGTAAACATTTTTTCAGCAGTAGGACGTCCTGATGAAGCTGCCAGAATTCTTTTCGGGAAGTTTAACAACAATCCAGAAGCTTTGCGGATAGCAGCAAGAATATTTTGGTACAGGGGTGAACCAGACACGGCACTTAAGGTGATGGATACTTTAAAAAGACGATATGGTCTAAAACCTGAAGACAAACTTCTTCTTGCTCGCATTTACTTTGCAAGGCGGCAGTTTAGAAAATCTTTAGACATTCTCAAGGAAGGATGGAAAAACGTAGAAAATGTTCAATACTTAAAGACCTTAAGTAACCTGGCATGGACTCTCGGTGATTTCAGAACTGCCGTAAGCGTATCAAAAAAGCTCATCTCTAAGGGACAGGGAACAAGGGACGATTTTCAAAGAATTATTTTCTATTTTTACCACAGGAAACCCGCTCTGGCAGCAGAATATGCTCTTAAAGGATACAGGGAACTAAAAGATGAGAGTTTTCTGAATTCTTATATTTTCTTCCTCACAATTCTAAAAAAAAGGGAAAATATTGTTAATTTCTTTGACCAACTCTCACCCAATATCAGGAACAAATTAATGAAAAAGCCGGATATTTTCTCTACCTACGTTTATGCCCTAATCAGAACCGGCAGAGCTGAAGAAGCCAGAAAACTAATCCATTCGCAGTTAAAAAAAAGTTCTCGCCCTCCTGCCGAATTAGTATCACAGTTTATACATCTTCTTATAGCATCCAACGATACCGAAGGGCTACGATTGACTTTAAAAAAATACAAAGAGTATGAAGCACAAATTCCGAAAGATTTCGCTTCCGGATATCTTTTTCTTCAGAACGGTAGAGCTGCCATGCGGTGCATTGCCCGCGTAAAGGATGATTCCTTTTCATTTTTGCTTACAAAAGCAGATATACTGGAGCTTTACGGAAAAGAAGGAGAAGCAAGAAAAATAAGATTTAAAGTTTTCAGAAAGACGAAAGAGAAGCTTAAAACCGGAGCGGTAGATGAGGAAACCGCCGAGTCTTACCTGCGAAGTGCTATATTTTTCCAGCAACCGGAAAAGTTCGAAGAAGACTTTGCCAAGCTCAAAAATTTCTTAAACCCGAATCTTGCCAGGGAAATATACCTGGCATACCTGTTTTACAGAGGTTACACGGAAAAAATCAAGTACCTTAAAGAAAGAAAAAGAATCAAGTTAAAACCCTGGATGGAGCTATCCCTCGCCATATACAGAAACGATAACTACGCCATAAAGGAATTGCTTTCAAAATACTCCAAGCTACTACCTATCAGAGACAGAGTTTATGCCCTTAACGAAATAGAGGAATTTGGCAGAGCCATTTCTACAGCTTACAGCGGCCTGAAAGAAAACGAAGATAACAGGCTATACCGCCAATTCAGGGATTTGATAGTTCGATTTTCTTCTGTAGCTTCTATTAACACTTCTTTCCAGAAAAGTGGAAAGTTCAGGTACGTCCACTCCTCTTTCGAGCTTCGGTGGCACACCGTAGATAACCTTTACTTGTTACTAAACAGGGAAGATTTTAATCCCCTTAACGGCGGAGGGCTTTTAAAAAAGAAAAGAAGAATGAGCGGATTTTCTTTTGGAATCGAGAAGCTTTTCCACAAGTTATCATTTACCGGTAACCTGCACGCCCTGAGAGGAGGTAACAAAAGCAAAGGTGGAGTCTTTCTAAAGGTTAACGAGAAGTTTCACAGAGAAAGTACATTAACCTTTGAATTTTTCTTAAATGCCAAAAGCACCGTGTCGGAACTCGCTTCTCTTTCCACTTATAGATCCGGAGGCAAAATCGAATGCCTGATACCTTTAAGCAACCGCTACAGTATCTTCGGCAGCCTCCAAACAGGTAAGTACTACTCCCTCGATAAAACTTACATAGGAAAGGGCAGGGAACTTTACTCCGAACTCTCCTACAAAGCCCGTTCAGGCTATCCCGACTACCTTTTTAGGATCTTTTTCTCAACAAACCGCTACAAGGAGTCCAAACACTTTAATTCCTACTCAGATAAGATTGCAAGCAGTAAACCCGCAGATGTTCTGCCGAAAAGTTTTTACCAAGTAGGTACGGGCTTAAGTTTCGGTTTTGAAAACAGAGAAAGTTTTATAAGAGTGTGGAGACCTTATCTTGATACCTCTTTGACTTTCAACTCGGCCTTTGGGATGAATGCTTCACTGCTTATGGGAACGGGAGGGAAGCTCTTGGGAAGAGATAACCTTCACTTTGAAGTTCTTTTATTCAACGGGTTTAAAGGCACAAATTCCTCAGGATTTGTAATCCTCTCGGGATATCGTCTTTGGTTTTAAATAAATTTATATTCATCACAAATTTAACTGGAGTCACCATGAAGGTCAGCGACTTTGACTACCACCTACCCCCGGAGCTTATAGCCAAGTTTCCCGCAGAACCGAGGGATTCAGCAAGGCTCCTCGTCCTTCACAGGAAAAGCGGAAAGCTGGAGCACAGAATTTTCCGGGACATAGTCGAATACCTGAGGGAAGGGGATGTTCTGATCCTTAACGATACAAAAGTCATTCCGGCAAGACTTTTCGGCCGTCTGCCTTCCGGAGGAAAGATTGAACTCCTCCTGACAAGACAGATAAGCCCGAACATCTGGGAAGTGATGGCAAAACCTGCGAGGAAGCTAAAAGAAGGTAGAGAAATAATCTTTGACGATGAGTTAAAGGGCGTAGTTAAAGGGTATGCCGGGAAAGGAAAAAGGCTGATTGAGTTTAAACTTCCCGAAAGTAAAAGCTTTATGGAAAAGCTTGAGGAAATAGGACACATTCCTCTCCCGCCTTACATCGAAAGGGAAGAAAGGCCGGAAGACAGAGAGAAGTACCAGACTGTATTTGCAAAAAGAGAAGGGGCAGTAGCCGCCCCGACTGCGGGATTGCACTTCACGGAAGATCTCCTGAAAAAACTCTCGGATAAGGGCATTATAATTAGGACGGTTACCCTCCACGTCGGTCCGGGCACGTTTAAACCGGTAAAGGTTGAGAACGTGGAAGAGCACGAGATGGACTATGAAGTCTACAACGTTCCTCCGGAAACGGCGGAGGAGGTAAATAAAGCAAAGTCGGAAGGAAGAAGGATTGTTGCAGTAGGAACTACGGTAGTGAGGACTTTAGAAAGTGCTGCGGATGAGAGCGGGACGGTCAAGGCCGGGGAAGGCTCTACGAACCTGTTTATTTACCCCGGTTACCGGTTTAAGGTGGTGGACGTCCTCATCACGAACTTTCACTTACCCCGCTCAACGCTCATAATGCTTGTATCTGCATTCGCCGGAAGGGAGAAGGTTCTAAATGCTTACAGGGAAGCTGTTAAGATGGGCTATCGCTTTTACAGTTACGGTGACGCCATGCTTATCCTTTAGCTCTCCGGTAGCAGGCATTGACAAAACCTACAGGCCGGAAGTGAAAGTATCACGCAGTCCCTCAAATTACGATTTTGACGGGGAGGAGCTGAAGTTCAAGCTTTACTGGACAATATTCCACGTTGCCGATTCAAAGTCGAAGGTCAAACGGATAGACAACAAAAGGCTTAAGTTCTGGGGGAAAGTTTCAACCGCCGGCATTGCTTCATGGTTCAAGAAGATCGAGGACGAAGGGTTCTCTATCTGGAATGAGGAGAAGCT
>Ga0256836_1000278_pt1 | contig 29774 bp, 26 predicted proteins | sample 4561380metaG_FD_185974 | JGI IMG/M metagenome (GOLD analysis project Ga0256836, IMG submission 185974) | Hydrothermal vent microbial communities from Guaymas Basin, Mexico - 4561-380 | ecosystem: Environmental > Aquatic > Marine > Hydrothermal vents | place: Mexico: Guaymas Basin | collected...
AGCAAAATTTTAATCATTTCTCTTTCCTACTATAACAAAGTTTTTTGAAATGAAATATTTGTATTAAAAAAATTATATTTTATTTTATCAAATTTCCTGATGTTTCTCATTTTATAATATTTTTATATTATAAAGATAGAAAAATATAAAAATGATAAAAGTATTGTAGAAGGAAATTATGAAAAAAGAATTATTTTATTTAATTAATTTAAAACCATATATTGTTATAGATAAAGATTTTAATATAGTAGACTATAATGAAAACTTAAAACGGGAGCTTAATCTTAAAAATATAAATGGAAAATGTTATGAAGTTTTATTTAAAAAAGAAAGACCCTGCTTCTTAGAAAAAGATGAAGAATGTCCATTAGTCAGTTTAAACGAAAATGAAAGCGATATATTTTTAAAAGAAATAAACTTTCAAAGATATATTTTTGAAACTTATAAAAAAAATGATATTATAGTTTCTCTTCTAACAAATGTAGAGAAACTTATTTCCAAGTTTGAGAAAAATAAATTAAAAAATTTAGAAAAGTTTTTAAAGGAAATTTCTAATCAATTTGAGAAATATAAAAGTATTTTCATTTCTTTTACTTCCATTATAAATTTTGAGGATATTTCAAAGGAATTTGGTTTAGAAGTAGCTTTGCTTGTAAGTCAAAAATTGGAGAAAACTTTAATCAATTTTTTGGGTAAAAATAAAGTAAAGGTTTTCCCTATTTCAGACTCAGATTTTTTAATTTTATATTTAAATGGCTATGATGAAAAAGATATTTTAAATTTGGAGCGTCAAGCTATAAAACTTCTTTTGAATTTTGAAAATGATTTATTAAATAAAAAACTTACAGCAAGTACCTTTCTTTTAACAACTAAAATAAAACAGGAGAATTACAAAGATATCTCTAGCATAATCGAATCTTTACTTTATTTAAAACAAGAATTTATTTTATCTTTGGAAAAAAAAGCTTCGTCATTAATAGATATAGCTAAAATAGAAGAAAAGCTGACGAAGAAAAAAGAAAAAATAAATATTTTAAAAAGAGCAATAGAAGAACAAGCTGTGGAAGTTTATTTTCAGCCTATTGTAGATTTAGAAACTCGTCAGATTCATCATTTAGAGGCTTTAATGAGAATAATTATTAATGATAAAGTTTACTCAGCAGGTTATTTTATAAATGAACTTTTAGAAAATAATTTTATTGACTTAGATATTTTGGTTTTAAAAAGATTAAGAAGTTTGTACGATAAGCTTTTAGGCTTAAATTTGCCTATATTTATTAACGTTTCTTATAAATCTTTAGCTTCTTATAATTACCGTAGAGAACTTAAGGAAACTTTAGAATTTTTTAAAAAGAAAAATCCAAAATTTGGTTTTCACTTGGAAATAACCGAACAAGTTATGTTTAACAGCTATAAAATCTTAGAAGCCATTAAAGATGATTTTCCAAACGTAAAAATTGCTATAGATGATTTTGGAATAGGTTATTCATCTTTAGGACTTGTCGCAAAACTTGTGGAAAAAGATTTATGTTCTTATATAAAGATAGATGGTTCAGTTGTTAAAGACAGCATATATAGTAAGCCTTTAACTTCTGTTATTGAGACTATATGCACTTTAGCTGAAAAATTTAAACTTGAAACAATTGCTGAGTATATAGAAAATGAAGAACTGGAAAACTATATTAAAAAACTTGGAGTTAAATATGGACAAGGGTATTTATATTCTCCCCCAAGGCCGATAGACGACTTTTTAAAGTCTAAGGAAATTATGGAGGGTTTATAAATTCATTTTTCTATAAGCCTTATAGGTAAAAATTTAAATTCATAAGTTTTTGTATATTTATCTCCTTTATCTAAGCTAAAAAGTTTATTTATTTCCTTATGATGCATATAGGCAACAACTATATTTTCAGGGAAATGTTCTTTAAATTTAATTTTAAAAGGTCCTACTTTTTTTCCATTTCTTTCTAAATAAACTTCTCTTTTTTTTAATTTTTTCATATATTTTTTAGAAATCAAAATTTCATTTATTCTTTCATTATATCTTTTAAGATTTTCTATTCTTTCAGTTTGAGAGCATATGTTATAGTGTTCGTAAAATCTAACCGTAGTTAAAATAAACTCATCTTCTTTTAAATTTTTATAGGAAGTTTCAATATAGTTTAAAACTTCCTTTATAGAAAATGGAATAAAGTTTGCCTTTTTATCCTTTGTAAAAAATCCATCTTCAAATATGTGCTCTTTTAAAGGCCACTGAGGAGAATTTAATATATTTTTTTCTAAAAACTCATAGGTTATTCCTTTAAAAATATCTACCTTATTTTCTACTTCATGCCAAATTTCTTTGTTAGTTTTGTATTTAAAACTTCCTTTTAAATAATTTTCAACAAGTTTTACTACTTCCCAGTCATCCAAAAGATTTTTATTTTCTATAAAAGCTTTTCCAAGATGAACACGTCTTTCTGCATTTATATAAATACCATCTTTTTCTAAAGTGCTTTTTATCCCAAAAACAATATGAGCTTTTTTTACTATTTTTACTGGAAAAATATCGTTTACGACAAGAAGTTCCAAATTATCTAAAGCTTGGTCTATATAATCTATGTCTGCATGACTATGAAGAAGATCTTCCCCCATGATCCACAAAAACTTTATTTTGTTTTCTTTTATAGCTTTTATTATTTCTGGAGTTTTTAAGCCTTCTTTTTCCTTTGAAAGAGGAGCATATCCTGGAAGATAATTGGGAAGAGCGCCCATATCACAAGCGCCTTGAACATTATTTTGTCCTCTTAGGGGCATAACTCCGGTATATTTCCTTAAAATATTATTTGTTAAAAGGGAAAGATAAGCTATTTCCATTACCGTTTCACTTCCAAAAATATGCTCAGTTACACCTAGTCCCCATATAAAGCAAGTTTTTTTTGTAGATATCAGTTTAGAAATCTCTCTTGCCTCAGAAATTAAAGAAGGTTCATATTTTTTAAAAAATTTAATTAAAGTTTCTTTTTCTCTTTTTAAGATTTCAAAATAATCTTTAAAATTATTTGTATGTTTTTCTAAAAAATTTCTGTCAAAAAGTTTATTTTCATATATAAAAAGAGATATAAGTCTTAGAAATGGGAGATTAAATAAGGGAGGAATTAAGATTTCTTTATCACTATATTTAGTAGTTTTAGTAGGAACAATATCTACAGTAATTATTTTTATATCTTTTTTCTTTTTAGCTTCTAAAATTCTTTTAAATATAACTGGATGAGCCTCAAAAGGATTTGCTCCTATAATTAAAATGACTTCTGTATTTTCTAAATCTTTATAAGAAATAGAAGATGCTCCTGTCCCAAAAACTTCGTAAAGACCTTTTAAAGAAGGCGAGTGACAAACCCTAGCACAATTATCTATATTGTTTGTTTTAATAATTTCTCTAGCAAATTTTTGAAAAAGATATACACTTTCACAATTTGTTCTAGCTCCACCGATAAAAGCAAAAGCTTTTTCTGAATATTTATTTTTTATTTCCTTTATTTTTTCAGCTACTATAAAGGCAGCATCTTTATAAGAAATTTCAAAAAATTCTTTTTCTTGGAAAATAACTTTATTCCCTACTTTAATTTTTTTTCTTATATTCTCATTTATGTTTTCTAAAAAATCTTTGGAAATATAAGCTCCCTTCAAACGATCGGGTGCATCTATAAATTTATGAGCAAAAAGTCCCTTTATACAGAGTTTATGGTCACTTGAAACCCCATTTACCCTATGAATTTTTCCATTTTCAAAACCAATTTCGCAACCTACTCCACAAAAAGGGCAAACTCCTATTTGCACTTTCACAGCTCCAGTTTGTAAATTTTTTGTGTAAATTTTTTGTAAAAATTTTGTAGTGCTTAAATTATACAGGAATAAGTAATAGATAATTGAGAAAGTTTTTTATTTTCTATATACCCTATTTTTAAATTTCCGATAAAATTATAACTGGAAATTTAATAACTATAGGAAAATCATGAAATTAGCTACTATTTAAAAGGAGGTTTCAAAAATGACCACTACGCTTTTAATTTTACTTTCAGTAGTTATATATTTAAGTCTCTATTTTCTTTATGGTAAGTTTCTTGAAAAAAAAGTTTTAGAAGCCTCAAAGGATAATATCACCCCAGCCCATAGACTTAGAGATGAAGTGGATTTTGTTCCTGCTAATAAATACGTTCTATTTGGACATCATTTTGCTTCAATCGCCGGAGCTGGACCTATTTTAGGACCTGTTTTTGCTTTAGTTTGGGGATGGTTACCAACGATTTTATGGATTTGGCTTGGAAATGCATTTATTGGGGCAGTTCATGATTATATATCTTTAATGTCTTCGGTTAGATATGATGGGAAAAGTATTCAATGGATTGCCGGAAAGCTTATCCGTAAAAGAACCGGATACTTATTTAGCTTATTTGTATTCTTTGCACTAATTTTGGTAGTTGCAGCTTTTGCGGCAGTAATAGCTAAAATCTTTGCAGCTAAACCTCCAACAGCAAGTGCCTATATTATAACTATCATAGAAGCAGTTATTTTAGGATATCTTATGTACAAAAGACAAATTAGCTTTAAGATTTCAAGTATTCTAGCTATCATATTTTTAATTGCAGCAATTTGGCTTTCTTTCCAAGTGCCAATTCATCTATCTTATAATACTTGGCTTGTAGTATTTTTAGTTTATATTATCGTTGCGGCATCTTTACCTGTATGGATACTTTTACAACCTCGAGATTTTTTAAATGCTTGGCTTCTTTTAGCAGGTTTACTTCTTGGGGGGCTATCTTTAATTATTGTTAATAAATCTTTTGTAGCTCCAGCATTTACTACTTTTAGTCCACCTTTAATTGGTGGTCAGCCTACTCCTCTTTGGCCAGCCATAGTTTTAATTGTAGCTTGTGGTTCTCTTTCTGGATTTCACGCTTTGGTAGCATCTGGAACAACTTCCAAACAACTTTCAAATGAAGAAGAAGGTCTTTTTATTGGTTACGGAGCAATGTTTACAGAGGGATTCTTATCTACTTTGGTTTTAGCTTCATTATCAGCCTATGCTCCGTTAGTTATTAAAGGATTATCTATGGGAAATGATTTTGCAACTAACTATATTAAAGCAATGAAAGCTTCAGGAGGACCTGTTGGTGTATTTGCAAAGGCTTATGCTCATGCAGCTCATGATGCTTTTTCTTTCTTAAGTATAAAAGCTGTTGCTGTATTTGCAGCTATGTGGGTATCTTCTTTTGCTATGACAACTTTAGATACTACAAATCGTCTTGCAAGATATGTATTTATTGAAATTTTAGAGCCCATTAAAAACATTTTAGGCGGACTTTACAACATTCTTACAAATCGTTGGGTGGCTTCTTTAATCCCAGCTGTTTTAGGAATTTGGCTTGCTTGGTCTAAAGCTTATACCATAATTTGGCCAGCTTTTAGTGGAGCAAATCAAATGCTTGCATCAATTGCTCTTTTGACTATTGCAGCTTATGTAACTAAAGTTCTTAAAAAGCAAGCTTGGTATATTACTTATCCTGCTTTCATTTTATGGTTTACAGTTACAGCAGCTTTAATTTGGTATTTAGTAAAGATTGTACCTGTATTTGCCGCTAAAAATCCAGTTCAAGCTATAGTAATTGGAATTATGACTGTGGTTATGATAGTTTTAAACTTAGTTCTTATTTATGATTACTTTAAATCCAAAAACGAAGAATATCAGGAAGTTTAGTTTTATACGGGGGTCTAAGGCCCCCGACTTATTATTTTTCTAAAAAGATTCTCAGCTTCCTTTACTTTTCCTTCCTTAACTAAGTTGTGCACTTCTTTGATTTTTAAAGCTAAGGAATTTAATCCCATATTTAACAAAACTCCTTCTAAAGCATGTAAGGTTTCTCTTAAAGATTTAATATCTTCTTTTTGGAAAAACAAAAATAGGGAGCTTAAGTGATTTTTTAAACTTTCTTCTCCTAATTTAAGAAGATTTGAGATAGAATTTTCATCTAAACCTAAGGACTTAAAATAACTTTTTGCCTGAATTAAAATATTTTCTATAAAAATATTTATATTTATTTTCATTTTAACCTCGGGCCCTATTTAAAATTATAATATATTTTGTTTGAAAAAGTTAAAAACTTAAAAATAATTCTAACAAGGAGTATTAAAATGCTAAATCTGCTAAAGAGTCTTTTTTTTATCTTTTTTATATCTATTTCTTACTCTAAAAGTTTATATATAAAAGGTCTTGGAAAAATAAAAGTTTGCAAGCTAAAAAATAATGAAGTTATAAAGGTTTATAATCAAACTATAACTTTAAAGGATTTAAAACCATATATAAACCTAGCTAAAACTTTAAATGAAAAAGATATAAAAGTAGTTTTATCTGGAGCTATTTTAGATAAATTAGTTGAAAAAAATATAAAAAATAATAAGGAAATTGATATTGCTTATTACCTTTTTGAAAAAACTTCTCCTCAAATAGCTTTAAATTATTTATCAAAGAAAAGCAAAATTTTAAAAAAAGGAAATGTATGTAAAATTCTTTATAATATAACCCTTAACAATTTAGAAAATGCTAAAGTTACTTTAGATAATATAGATAAAATCCTAAGTAACCCAATAAAGTATTGTAAAAAAGCTAATTTATCTTTAGATGACTGTGAAAAACAAGTAGAAGTATTAAAAAAATTAAAATTAAATATAGAAAATTCCATAAAACCAAGTTTATTTAGATATAAAACCCTTATCTCTAAAATTTATGTTTCAAAAAAAACTTACTTAAAAACTCTTTATAATCTTTTTAAAAATTCAGATCTTAATACACTTAAATCTCTAGTGGCCACATACAGAATATACAATGTTCCCCTTTATCTTCTTAGATATAAAAATGGGAAACTTGTGGATCTTTTAACAAATAAAACCTTAGATGAAAAAAGGGTTTTAAGAGGGTACGTTATATATGGTTATAGGTATCCTATAAAATTTTATAAGATAAAAAATTATCTAAAAAGAAAACAAAAACCTTTTGTGATTTTAGAAAATATAACTTATGACTCCAAGTTAACTTTTGATGTGTGCACCTTAATAGCTTTAAAAAAAATAAATAGATATGCTTATAGACTTTTAAGGGAAGCTAAAAACAATATTTGTGTAGATTTAAATAAATTAGAAATTTTAAAAAAGGATTTAGCCAATTAACTTTTAATAAATTTTTTATGTTAAAATTTTTTTGAAATCTAACTTTTCAAATTCGGAGGATTTCATAATGAGAAGCTTATTGGGTGTAACTTTAGCTTTTTTTGTAAGTATATCTTTTGCTAAGAACATAAAAAAAACACCTATATCTAAAATAGAAAATGCAGAAAGATACTCCGAGGAAACTTTACAATGTTTATCATGTCATATGAATGCTAAGGCGTTTGTATATTATGACTGGAAAAATTCTAAACATGCTATGAAAGGTGTAGGATGTTATGAATGTCATCGATCAGATATTAAAGATCCTAGTAGTTTTATGCATTATGGTTTTAGAATTTCTACTTTAGTAACTCCAAGAAAATGCGCAAGATGTCATAAAAATGAAGTAAAGGAACATTTAAGTTCTCTTCATGGAAAAGCTTACTTTACTTTATCTTATAACCAAATAACAAAATCATATTATTTATATCTTCTAAAACTTATGGGATATGGAAAATATACAAAACTTCCTTATTATAAGCTTCTTATAAAGAAAAATCCAAGTACGGAAGTTATTTTCTTACCAAGATCTCTAAAAAGAAAAAAACTTTCAAAATATACCTTAGCTAGTTTGTTTAATAATCACTCCTGTTTAAAATGTCATGGATCAAAGGTACGCGTTTGTAAAAAATTTGTAAATAAAGTTTTTTTAAGTCCTCTTGGTTTTCCAAATGAAGGAGTAGGTAGAATTAATCCAGATGGTAGTGTAGGCTCTTGTGCAAACTGTCATCCTTTCCATAGTTTTAGCATAAAAGTTGCAAGAAGCCCCGAAAGTTGTGGTGTTTGTCATAAATATACCTATGAAAGTTATAAACACAGTTTTCATTATGTTCTTTACAAAAATCTATCAAAAAATTTAGATAAGAAAAATCTTATCCCGGGCAAAGATTATAGAGGTCCAAGTTGTGCAAGTTGCCATATGGGGGCTATTTATGAGGATGACTTACATACTTTAAAATATCCTTCTACTCATAATGTAAGTAGATTAAGTGCTTGGAAACTTCTTTATGGAGTTCCAAGAAAGAAAAATATGAAAATAAATAAAACTCTTTCTAAAACTTACTATATAAAAGCTGGGAAAAAAGAAGCTATTATCTCTTCTAAACCTTTAAGATACTCTAGAAGTCTTAATATGACATATAATTTATCTTTTATTGAAGCTAGAAAAGTTGCTATGGCCCTTTGTGAAGAATGTCATACTCGTGCTTGGACTGCAAACTATTTTGCAACATTAGATGAACTTACAGCATCTATTTCTAAACTTCAAAAATTCCTTTTAGCTCTTGAAAAAGCTTTAAAAAAGAAAAAAGTTTATACAGCATACGATTATATTATGATAAGAAATCTTTATCTTAAACTTTCTAGAAAAGTTACTATTCCAGCGTTTCATGAAAATTATGCATCTTTCCAAAGTTTAGATAAATTTACTTTAGAACTAAACAAATATTTAAATAATGTAAAAAGAAGATTAGGTTTAAGAACATATCTTTCTTTAAAAAGGAAATATTTAAATTAAATATTTAATTTTGAGTTAAAAGTTTTACTATTTAAAGAAATAGTTAAGATATAATAACCTAAGTTGCTAGTTATAAATTTGCGTGTACGAAAATAAAATGAGTTGTGTTTGATTTTTGAAAATTTAAAAAATTTTAACAATGTATAATTCAAAGAAAATTAAATCCTAACCTACTTTTATCTTTAACTAGCAACTTGAGTTATAATACTTAAACAAAAATTATGGAGTTTAATAAGTTGAATAAAATTAACCTATTAGGAAGCCTTGTTTTTTGTTTCCTATTTTCTATTTCTTTATTTTCTTGTTTTAAAAAAAGTATAAAAAAAAATAATTACTATGAAGATATAGAAAACGTAAGCATTACAAAGTTGAAAGAAGATTTATCTCCAAAATATGTAAACTATTATGGAGTAAAAGTAAGAGTATGTTCCTTACCTAAAAATTACGTTGCAAAAATAAATAATTTTTATGTGCCCAAAGAAGATTATAAAAAGCTTTTAGAGGAAGTTTTAAGGAAAAGTACTTTAGATTCTAATTCTTTGCCTTTAATAACAAAATTAGATATTATTTTTTCCATATTTTATAAAAAAGCTCTTGAGGAAGATATAGAAAAATTTTTTAAAAATTCTTATGGTAGGAATTTATTATATTCTGTTTTAAATGGTAATTTTTCAAGTTTTAATTATACCTTGGATGATATTCAAACAAAAAATGTTTGTTTAAAACTAAATGATAATGTAATTCAAACTTTAAAGGAGGAAATAAAAGAATATAAACTTTTAAAAGATGAAAAAAGGAAAGATGCTATTTTAAAAAGTATAAAAAGCACAATTTATTTTAACGAAAAAGTTTTAAAACCGTTACATCTTCCAGAGATAGTATTTTATAATTGGTATTCTAAACATTATGATGAAATTTCAAAGTATTCTAATCAAAGTGTTATTGTTACGAATTTAAAGTATTTAGGAAACTATACTTTCTGGGATGAAGATGAAAATAAAAAAATAAATTTAAAGAATTTAAAGGGAGCTTGCTTAGCTCAAGATTTATATATAAATGGAAAATTTATAGCAGAGAAAGGGACTCCTCTTAATATAGTTATTTTAAATCTTCCTAAAAACTTTGAAATAAAAGTGATGTACATTAATGAAAACGACAAAACTTTAGAAATTTTTTGTCAAGTTTATTTAGATAACGCTTATCAAAAATTATTATTTAACTTAATAAAAAATGAAGATTTCTGCATAGATATAAATAAACTTTAGAAAATGAAAAAATAAAAATGAAGATATATGAATTTGATTATAAATTACCTGAGCATTTAATAGCTCTCAAAGGTAAAGAACCACGGGATTTATCTAAACTTTTAATTGTCATAAGGAAACTAAAGGATTTTATTTATAAGAAATACGCTCCCTTAAATTCTTTATACTTAAAAGAGAAAAAAGTAAAAATTGTTTTTTCAAAATATAATATAAAAGAAATTTCATTTTTTAAGCTTTTAAAAAATCCATCTCTTTGGGAGTATCCCGGAATAATAATAGATAAGTTTTTAAATCTACCTTTTTATCTGGCGAGAGAAGATTTAATAGTTTTAAATAATACAAAGGTAATTCCAGCTCGCTTTAAGATTCCGGAAAAAGAAAATTGGGAAATTTTTTTAGTTTCTGAAGAAGAAAAGCCTTATATAAAAGATGGCAAAGTTTTTGCTAAATGGCAAATAATTGGAAAACCTGGAAAAAGGTTAAAACCAGGAAAAACATTTGTAATTTCTGAGGATATAAAAATTCATATCCTTTCTTATTTAGAAGAAGGTAAAAGATTGGCTTTAATAGAAATAAAAACCTCAGAAAAAAATCCTTTTTTTGCGTTTATAAATGCATTATTTAAATATGCCCAAATCCCCCTTCCACCTTATATAAAGCGATCTTTAACATATGAGGATTATCAAAGGTATCAAACTATATATGCCAAGGAATATGGTTCTGTTGCCGCTCCAACTGCAGGTCTTCATTTTACGAAAAGAGTTTTTAAAGCTTTAGATTTAAAAAATATAAAGAAAGCTTTTATTACACTTCATGTTGGGCTAGGAACATTTAGACCAATAAAGGTTGAAGACATAGAAAAACATAAAATGGATTATGAAAGATATAAAATATATCCCGAAACATATGAGCTTATAAAAGAAACTAAAAAAAAGGAAAAAGCTGTAGTTGCAGTTGGAACAACTGTAACAAGGTGTTTAGAAAGTGCTTTTGATGAAAATTTAAATATAAAGTCTTTTGAGGGTAAAACCAATCTTTTTATATATCCTGGATATAAGTTTAAGGTAGTAGATCATTTAATAACAAATTTTCATCTTCCACGTTCTTCCTTAATTTTACTCGTTAGTGCGTTTGCAGGCACAGATTTAACTTTAACAGCTTATAAAATAGCTATGGAAAATAAATTTAAATTTTATAGTTACGGTGATGCTATGTTGATTATTTAGAAAAGGGGAGCTATACGCCCCCCCCAAAATTAAATTTTTTCCGCAATTCTTTTCATAATTTCGTAGTAAATAGTAATACTGTCTCTATATTTTACTTCTGGAAGGCCTGTATAAATAAATAGACTTAAAAGTCTTCCACGTTTATATGTAGTTATAAAGAAATCTGAAAGAGCTTCAGCCAAAGGTTCTAGGTTTGGATATCCTTGACCTAAGGGAGCACGTTTTTTAAATATTCTTTCTCCTTTTTTAAATGGAATACATTGAGAAAATTTTAAAACTAAAAATCCTTCGGAAAGTTCATAAACTCTTTCTAAAACATCCATCCAAAAATCATAGTTTGTCTTTTTATCAGCTTCTTCCGCGTCAATTTTTCCTTCTGCAACTTGCATTTCCCTCATCCATATATTTTCAAGTTGAGCTGAAATAGCTACATTTTCGTAACCTTTAGCCTTTACATGCTCTATCATATATCCAATTTCCTCAATAGATCCAATCTCAAATGGAGTATAAGAAGTTTCTGGAGCAAAAATAATAGTTGGATATAATTTACAAACTTGCTCTAGGGCTAAAGCATGAAGTTCTAAATCTTTTTCTGGATCGTTACATAAATATTCTCCAAGGTGATATCCGTAAACCTGTGCTCCAGCAACAAGTGCGTTAGAAATTGCTTTTAAATGTGCTTCTAAAGCTCTTTCCCTTTCTTCATTTACAGGAGCAGATAAAGGATAATAAGGTCCATGAGCCGTAATAGTATTAAAAAGACGCTGAGCAGTTTCTCTATATTCTAAAAAGTAATCTATTCCGTTTTGAACAAGAGGCATAGGTGGTATCTCCGTAAGACGAGTTCCTATAAGCCCAGCTTTAGATAAAGTTGAAAGTGCATTATATGTTCCCCAATCAAATACGGGTAAAAATTTTTTGAACATGATAAAACCCCCTAAAATTTGTCTAAAATGTTTTATAATTTTTTCAAATTTAAGAAATAGAAAAAATACATTTCTCTTAAGAATTTAAGGAAAAGGAAGAAAAAAGTCAACTTGAAAATATAAAATTATCTATCTATGGGAATAATTTTTATAACGCCTTCTTCTCCTAAAGGGCATGCATATAGACATTTTCCACAACCTGTGCAATACTCTGGGTTAATTTTAGGTAAAAATGTTTTTTCTAAAATAATTGCTTTATCTTTTAAAGGACATTCCCAATAGCAAGTTTGACAAAACATGCCTTGAAAAGCTGGACATTTATCTTCTATTATTTTGGCTACACCTATTTTAGGATTTTCTTTAGGAATTAAAGCTCCCGAAGAACACACATTAAGGCAATTTCCGCATAAATGACAATATCCTTCTTTAAAATCAAGGTAGGGAGTTCCAAAAATGACTATATTTTTTCCGGAATAAACTTTTAATACTTTTCCTTTACAATTTTCCACACATTTTCCACATCTTTGACATTTAACCAAAAATTCTTCTTCAGGTAAAGCATAGGGACTTCTAAGAATAGGTTCTATAGGTTTTGAAGTTTCATAAATAAATTCTCCGGTAGCTTTTTTAAGAGAGGAAAATAAATCTTTAAAAAATTTTCTTCTTTCCATATCTCCCTCTTTAAATTGGTAAATAAATTATTCTTAAAGGACACATTAAAACGCAGGCCCCGCAACCTACACATTTACTTTTATCAAGTTTTACTTCTCTACTTTTCATATCCATATAAAGGGCATTTGTTGGACATGCTGGTAAACAAAAACCACAGTGAACACATTTTTCTTCTTCTCGGTCTATTGTAAGTTCAAGAGGTTTAACATTTATTCCAAGTTGCTTTAAATATTTTAAAGCTTCTTTTATATTTTCTTCTTTACCTTCTATATCTAAAACTGCATTACCTTCCATTCTTGGATAAATTTGAGCTTTTAAAATATTTACAATCAAGTCATATTTTTTTATTAAATCACATATAACTGCCTTGTCCCACGTATCTTTTGAAAAGTGTAAAACAATTTTCAGTCTTTTTTTCATAAAGAACCTCCTTTAAAGACATATCTATATATTTTTTTATTCTTTGTAAAATCTTCTTATATTTTTTAGATTTTTAATGTAACTTAGAAATGAAATCTTAAGAATATTCTATCATGGAGGATAAGTATTTTAAGGGAAAAAAAGGAAATATTACACTCTTCCAAGGTCATTGGACTCATTGTTTAATGTATCTAGAGCTCTTATTAAATTTGCACTCATTTCATATCTTCTTTGGTTTTCAATAAGTTTTACCATTTCTTTTACAATATTTACATTTGAAGCTTCCAAATATCCTTGATATATGTAGTATTTTGGCTTTTTAACTTTTCCAATACCTTCATAAAAATTTTTTCCTAGAGGCTTGATTTCCTCGTAATCCTCTATTTTTAAAGTGGTTAGTTTTATATTTTTGTAATATAAATTTCCCTGGGAGTCTATGTAAATATCCTCCTCACTTAAAGTAGGAGGCAGAATAATTGGAGTTCCATTTTTATCAAGAACCGAGTAACCTTGAGAAGTTACAAGTTTTCCGTCTGGCATTATAAAAAAATGCCCGTCCCTAGTTAAAACTCTTTTATTTTTTATTTTAATTACAAAAAAACCGCGTCCTTCGATAGCTAAGTCTAATTTTCTTCCGGTGTGTTTTAAAGCTCCCTGGGTGTAAATAACTTTTGTATCCCTGAATCGTGCAAAATGCAAAGTGTCATTAATAACTTTTGTGTATTTATGTATGTCGTCCTTGTAAGACTTTATCATCTCTGGCGAGACTTTTGGATCTACAAAGTAATTTTTTAGGTTATCTTCCAAACTCCCTAGATCTTTTTTTGTAAATTTTACATCTTGAGTCATTTCCCTTTCTAAAATTTTTTTAAATCCAGGTGTGGCAGCATTAGCCATATTGTTTGTTGTTATATCTATCTGCTCTCTAGCTCTTTCCATACCAGAAGCTAATATGTATATACTTTGTAAATCCCAACTCATTTTTAACCCTCATGCAACTCACGAGCTAATTTTAATCTTTCTTCTGGAGATATTATTTGAATTATTTTTATGGCCCACCTATCCTCATTTACATAAAGCTCAGCTTTAGCAACAAGTTTTCCATTTATTTTAACATCCACAGGCTCGTTTACTTTTCTTCTAAGTTCTATAATAGAAGTTGGTTGAAGTTTTATTATATCCCCTATAGGCATTTCTGTATCACCAATCTCAACTGAAAGCTCTAAAGGAATGTCAGCTAAAATTTCCCAATCAGGCGGAAGCTCTGAAACCTCGGAAGAAGTATCCGAAGGTAAAACCGATTCGTTAGAAGTTGTTTCCTCTGCCGCAGGCGTACTTCCCATCGCTTCTTGCCACATTTTCATAATATCTTCTTCACTTTGAGGTGAATTTGTATCATTTTGAGAATTTTGACCTTCCTGAGCTTGTTGCTGAGCTAAGGCTTCTTCCCAAGCCTTAGCTAAATCTTCTTGATCTTGATTTTGATCATTTTTAAGATTTTCATCTGCCATATTTATACCTCTTCTGGATAAATTTTTTCTTCTATTCTGATAGTATGATAGCCTTTGGTAGGAGGTACAAGTTTCCCTTTAAATTTATAAGCATTTTCTACATAAACTTTAACAGTTTTATCTGATTTTGGTTTATCCAAAAGTAAAATGTCACCTTCTTTTAAATCTAAAATATCTTTTACCTTAATAGTTTTTTTATCAAGTTCCACCCAAACTCTAGCAAGAACTTTCTGAAGTTTTTTTAAAAGAACAGTTTTCCATCCTAAATCGACTTCTAAAATACCAGTTTCATTAAAAAGAATATCGTGAAGAGGCATAAGCATAGATTGAGGAAAACAGAAGAAGAATGGTGCCTCAAAACCGTCTATATCCATAGAACACTCTACTACAATTACTTTTTCAGAGTTAGAAGCAATATTTACAAGTTGTGGATTTAATTCCATTCTTACAAATTCGCATTTTACAGGATATATTTGAGACCAAACTTTTTCTAAAGTTTCTAAAGCAATTTCAACAATTTGTTCTATAACTCTTCTTTCTATTCTTGTAAATTCTCTACCTTCTACTTTAAAGGGTTCTGCTGGCCCTCCAAACATTACAGAAATAATTACAAAGACGAGTCGAGCATCTAAAATCAAAAGAGCGTTTCCCTTTAAAGGTTTCATTGTAAAAATATTAAAGGCAGCTGGAAGGGGAATAGTAGGGATAAAATCTCCATATCTTACTGTATAGATTCTTTCTTTTGTAACAAGATTAACATTATAAACTACACTTCTTACAGCATCTCTAAACTCATTTACCCATCTTTCAAAAATAATATCTAATCCAGGAATTCCTCCCCGGATAATTTTTTCTAAAGTATTAACATCAAAAGGTCTTATCTTTTCCTGAGGCTCTTGTGGGGTTTCCTCGACTGTTCCACCAAGAAGCGCGTCTATTTCTTCTTGGGATAGAAAATCATCTGTCATTTTTATTCAATAGCCTCCTCACTACCTTTAATATCAATTTTTCCTTCTTCAGCAAGTTTTTTAATTACTTGAATTATTTTTCTTCTAGCTTGTTCTACATCTTTTTTTCTAACAGGGCCAAGAGCTTCCAAATCTTCTAAGAACATCTGAGCAGCTCTTTTTGACATTGCAGATAAAAACTTATCGATAATTTCCTTAGGAGCGCCTTTACAAGCTAAAAGTAAGTCATTTTTATCTACATTTTTTAATATTTCCATAATTGCTCTTTGATCTAACTTAACAATATCTTCAAATTTAAACATTCTATCTTCAATAGCTTCCGCTAAAGATGGATTTTCCTTTCTTATATCCTCTAAAAGTTCCTGTTCGATTTCTTTAGGTAAGTTATTAATAATTTCCGCTGCTAAATCTAAACCTTTTATCATTTCTTCTTGACCTGCGCCAATTCCTGAAATTTCCTCTTCTAAGGTTTCAGCTACCATTTGAAGAGTATTTAAGGAAAGTTTTTCCAGACGAGCAAGTCTTTTAATAACTTCTTTTCTAACGTCTGTAACCCCAACTCTTTTAGGAATATATTGTAAAATTTCAGCTGCCTTTTGGGGAGAAAGTTGAGAAAGAATAATGGCAATAATTTGAGGATGTTCATTTTTAAGTAAATTTGCAAGCATCTTAGAATCCATTTTTTCAAGTTCTTCAAAAATTTTCTTTTCCTCAGTACGCATTGTAACTTTCATAAGTTCTTCAAGCTTCTCCGGTGGCAAAATCTGAGATAAAAGTTGTTTTACATATTGAGGGGCCGCTTTTAAAGGGGCTATTTTTCTTGCTTCTTCTAATGCTTCCTCTAAAATTTGATTAACTTCATCTTTAGTTAAATCCCCTACTGTAAGCATTACTTTTGTTAATTTCTCTATTTCATAATCTTTTAATTGCTTTAAAACTTTTGCAGCTACATTAGGAGGCAAAGCTAGTACTACAACCGCAGCTTTCTCTAAACCTGATAGTTCTTTTCTTTCTTCATTATTTTCTGGCATTTTTATAATCCTTATTAATATTTTTTTGATTATTATTAAATATAAAAAATAATTTTATATATTCAAATCCTCAGACTAATTTAAGCTAAAAAGTTGAAAATTCAAAAACTATTTTTGTCCTTGTCTTGCCTTTAATACTTGATTCCAAACTTGCTCTAACTTTTGTTTTAAAGTAGCTGGAGTAAATGGTTTTACAATATAATTGTTTACTCCGGCTTTTAGGGCCATAATAACGTTTTCCTTTTTCGCTTCTGCAGTTACCATTAGAACTGGCAAATGTTTAAGCTCAGGATCTTTTCTTATGGCTTGAACAAGTTCTATACCAGTCATATTAGGCATATTCCAATCAGTAATTACAAAGTCATATTTTTGGGATTTTAATTTTTGTAACGCTACTTTTCCATCTTCAGCTTCATCTATATTCTGATATCCAAGTTGATTTAATATACTTCTAATAATTCTCCTCATTGTAGCCATATCATCTACAATTAAAAATTTTGTATCTGGTGGTGGTAAAGGCATGTTTAACCCTCCTTTCTTTTTTGAAAACAATGTTTAAGCTATTTTAAGCTATAACATTTTAATATATTGGTATTTAATAATCAACTATGTAGAAGAAGCTTGTTCTGAAGTTTCTTCATTCTTTTTTTCTTCCTTAGCTTTTTTCCATTCTTGTTTCTTTTCTTGTACAATTTTATTTACTAAACTAATTAAATCTTTTGCATCAAACTTTACAAGGTGAGCGTCAGCTCCAACCATCTTTGCTTTTGTAACGTTTGATGCATCGGATAAAGAAGTATTAATAATTACAGGTAATTTTGAAAGCTCAGGATGTTCTTTAACTTTTCTAGTAAAAGTAAGTCCGTCCATTCCTGGCATTTCAATATCTGAAATAATACATTGAATATAATCTGTAATATCCTTTCCAGTAGCTTTAGCTTTTTTAAGATATTCCTCTAAAATTCTAAGACCATCTAAACCAGACTCTGCTTCTATAACTGTATGTCCTTCCTTTTCTAAGATTTGTCTTAAAATTCTACGTGCAACGGAGGAGTCATCTAATATTAAAATAGTATAAGTTTCCTTTTTACCTTCGATATTTGAAATTTCATCAATACCAAAGATTTTAATCATTCCAAGCTCATCTAAAATTCCTTCAAAGTCTAAAAGAAGTAAAAGCTTTTCATCTTCTATGGTTATAACTCCAATAACTTTCCCTCCAAGTCTTTCATAAATACTCTTTGGAGGTTTTTTAATATCTGACCAACGAATTCTTCTAATTCTTGTGGCATTATGAACTATAACACCTACTGTTTCCCTTAAAAACTCCATAACAATAACATATTTACCAGCATTTGGAGGTTCTTTAATTTTCATCCATTTGGCTAAGTTCATAATAGGCACAATTTCATCTCTAATTTTTGCTATACCTTCAAGTTCTGGAGGCATACCCGGGGATTTGACAATATTATCTGGTTTCATAATAACTTCTTTTACTTTTGCAACATTTACCCCCAATATCCATTCATATAAGGAACCGTCTGGTAAAACTTCATACATTCTAAAATCTATAATTTCAAGTTCATTTGCACCTGTTTCAAGAATTTTTGGAAGCAAATCTTTTTTCTTAGCCATTTTCTCAGCTCCTTAAATTACTTTTTCTTTTTATCTTCTTCTTCCTTATTAAAAATGGCATCTATATCTAAAAGAACAAGAAGATCTGTATCTAATTGAACCACACCTTTGATATAAGCTGTATCAATTCCAATAGCATTTAAAGGAGGTGGTTGAATATCCTCTTTATTTATTCTTAAGGCACCTACGATTTCATCAACTACAATTCCAATTTCCCCTAGATCTGTATCTACAATAACAATTCTGAGCTCTTTTCCTTCGTAATCACTTGTATCCTTAAGACCAAGTTTTTCTTTTAAAGTTACAACTGGAACAATTTTTCCTCTTAAGTTCATAACACCAATGACAAATTTTGGTGCCTTTGGTACAGGTGTGATATCTTTATTTTTAGTAATCTCTACAACTTTTTCTATATGAGTTCCAATAAGTTCATCATTAAGTCTAAAGGCTACTACTTGTATTTCATCAGAAACTGCCTGCATCTTTTCTAATTCTTTTACACCAACAACATGCATTTCTCCCATGATTACATCACCCCAATGAGTTTATGCTTAATATCGTTTACAAGGGAGTTTACATCTACAATTAAAACTACCTTACCATCCCCTGTTATAGTTGCCCCAGCAATTCCAGGAATATCTTTTAAAAGCTCACCAAGAGGTTTAATTACAATTTCCTCTTCTCCAAATAAATCTTCAACTGCAATTGCAATATTTCGTTCTCCAACTCGCACAACTATGATATACTCTTTATCTTTTGAATCTGGTACTTCAAAAAGTTCATTTAAAGTAAAGAGAGGTAAAACATCTTCTCTAAGCATAAAAGATTTAAACTTACCTACACCTTTAATAGCTTTTGGATCATATTGAACAATTTCAACTACAGAATGGAGAGGTATTGCAAAAATAGATTTATTTATACCTACCATTAAGGTTCTAATAATTGCAACAGTTAGAGGTAATTTCATATATATACAGGTTCCTTTTCCAGGTTCAGATTCAATTTCAACAGTTCCTCTAAAAGAATGAACTGTTGTCATAACAACATCCATACCCACTCCACGACCAGAGATTTCACTTGCTTGATCCTTTGTAGAAAATCCAGGCATAAAGATAAGTTCTAAAGCTTCTTTATCACTCATTTGAGCTGCTTGCTCAGGAGTTATAAGTCCTTTTCTAATAGCTTTTTCTTTAACTTTTTCAACGTCTATACCTCTACCATCATCACAAATTCCAATTACAATATGATCCCCTTCGTGATAAGCAAAAAGACGAATAGTTCCTACTTCTGGCTTACCTTTTTTAACTCTTTCTTCAGGAGGTTCAATTCCATGATCCAAGGCATTTCTAACAAGGTGAATTAGTGGTTCTTCAATTTTTTCTAAAATAGAACGATCAATTTCTGTATCTTCTCCTTCTATAATGAGCTGAACTTTTTTCCCTAGTTTTCTTGCCAAATCTCTAACAATTCTTGGGAATTTAGAAAAAACTCTTTTTACTGGTTGCATACGAAGTTTCATTACTGCTACTTGCAAATCCGAAACAGTTCTATCCATAGATGTAACTGTTTCAGAAAGTTGCTCTATAATTTCATGATCTCTAAATTCCTTTTCAAGCTCACTTACAAGTTTTACAATTCTGTTTCTATCTAAAACAAGCTCCCCAACTAAGTTCATTAAAGTTTCTACTCTTTCTACATCAATTCTAATAACTTCTGCTTCTTTCTTTTCTTTTTTCTTTTCTTCTTTTTTCTTAGCTGGAGCTGTACTTGTAGTAGAAGTAGGCGCAGTTGTAGTTTTTGAAGCTAATGCAGTTGTTGTAGTTTGGGAGGCGGCTTGAGGAGCAGGGGTAGAAGCTGAAGTTTGCTCTTTTTTTTCTTCTACTTTTTGTTCTTCTTTTTTTTCCTCTTTCTTACCAAAGTGTTTGGCATATAAATCCGGTGGTAAAATATCTTTCAGATCCTTTCCCTCAGATATTAATTTATCTAATTTTTCTATAATTTCAGTAGGTCTTTCTTCTGGTGGAAGTAAGATAAGCTCATCTAAAATTTCTTCTAAGGTTTTACCTGGATATTTTAAAATCCACTCAACAACATCTTTATATTCTTCTGGAATTTGAGAAGGTCCAGATTGACTTTGCTCGTTAGAAGAGCTTTCTCCTGGCAAACGCCCTTCTTTTATTGCATCTAACTTTTCAAGGAGATCCTTTATTTCATCTAGATCTGGAATTTCTTCATTTTCCTTAAGCATATTAATTGCTTCAGTAAGTTTATCAACTGCTGCAAAAACGACATCCATAAGTTCTGGAGTAACTTTAAGCTCATCATTTCTTAACTTATTAAAAATATCTTCCACTCTATGGGCAAGCTCAACTATGGAGGTGAGACCCAAAAATCCAGCCCCACCTTTTAAAGTATGCATACCTCTAAATATTTTATTTAAAAGCTCTTTGTCTTCTGGATTTTGTTCAAGTTCAACCAAGTCATTTTGGAGTTCTTCTAATATCTCATCTGCTTCCACTAAAAACTCTTCAAATATTTCTCTCATATCATCTGGTAAATTTACTTTCATTTTTAGCCTCCAAGCTAAAAAAAAGCTTTGTATTTTCTTATCGGATAAATAAAAAAATGTTTAAAAAGTTTTATTCCATACCCAATTCTTTCAAAAGCTCATCTACATCTTCCTGAGTAACTTCTTTTTTCCATTCTAAATCTTCAAGTTTTCTTTCTATTTCTTTCTTTTTGCTTTCTGGCATACTTTCATCTTCTATTCCAACTGCTACCATAAGTCTTAAAATTCCTTTTTCTACATCTTGTAAAAAGTTTTTAACTTTTAAAATACGTTGACTACTTATATCCTGGAAACTAAATAAAGCTAAAGAATCTGTAAGCTCTTTTTCCATTTTGTTTAATTCTTTTTTATCTCTTTTTACTATTTTTGTTACATGTTTACATGCCCCGTGAGATAGAATTTCATCCATATCTTGAGAAATTTTTTTCATTCTCTCTAAATTTTTATTTACAACATCTATAAGCTTTTTTGTAGCTTCTTCACTTTCTCTAATGGCCTTATCAAGTTGGGAATAAGCTTCCTTAAATCCACGTTTCCCCAAAGATAAATTTTCAAGTTCTTGATGAAATTGTTCAACAATATTTAAAAGAGATTTAAGTTCTTGCAAAATAAGACTTTCACGTTTAGACATAATACCTTCCTCCTTTAAAATTTATGATAAATTATATTTTCAGATTCAAGATTTTAGTGCTTACAACCTTCTTAAGTTACCAAACATTATATATCCAATAAATAATTTTAATATAAAACTTTAAAAAGGAGAGGAGAAATGAATATTAAAGCTATAAGTGAAAATTACATTTTGAAAACTTATAACCGTTATCCTCTTGTCCTTGAAAAGGGAGAAGGAGTTTATCTTTATGATGAAAATGGAAATAAATATTTAGATTTTTTCTCAGGTATAGCCGTATGTAATTTAGGATATAACCATAAAAAGATAAATGAAGCTGCCATAGATCAAATAAAAAAACTTTATCATGCTTCAAACTTCTTTTATACTAAGCCTCAAGCCTTTCTTGCAAAAAAGCTTGTAGAAAAAACCTTTAAGGATGGAAAAGTATTTTTCTGTAATTCCGGAACTGAAGCGGTGGAAGGAGCACTAAAGGCTGCAAAAAGATATCTTTATTTAAAGGGTGAGAAAGATTATAAAATTTTAGCTTTTAAAAACTCTTTTCATGGTAGAACTTTAGGAGCTTTATCTGTCACTGGACAAGAAAAATATTGGGAGGGTTTTGATGTAAAAAATGATAATGTTATTTTCATAGATTTTAATGATAAAGAGAGCTTAAAAAAGGTTTTTGAAAAAGAAAATATAAAAATTGTTATTTTGGAACTTATTCAAGGAGAAGGTGGAATAAATGTTGCAAGTAAGGATTTTATAGAAACACTTCTTTCTTTAAAACAAGAAAGAAATTTTATTTTAATAATTGATGAAATTCAAACTGGAATTGGTAGAACTGGAAAACTTTTTGCATTTGAAGATTATAATTTTGAGCCAGATATTATTACTTTGGGAAAAGCTCTTGGAAATGGTTTCCCAATTGGAGCTTTTGTTTTAAAAGAATATTTAAAAGAGGCTTTAACTCCAGGAACTCATGGTTCTACTTTTGGTGGAAATCCTATCTCCTGTAGCGTTGCAAATGTAGTTTTAGATGAAATTTCCCAAAAAGAGTTTTTAGATAAAGTTCAAAAAATTTCTAAGTTATTTATGGAAAAATTAAAAGAACTTGAAAGTAAATTTTCCTTTTTAGAAAATCCAAGAGGAAAGGGATTAATTTTAGGAATAACTACAAAAGTACCTGCTAGAGAAGTTGCTCTAAAGGCTCTTGAAAATAATTTAATTATAGGAATAGCTGGTAATAATGATACTCTAAGATTTGAACCTCCATTGATAATAAATGAAACTCATATAGAAGAAGGTTTTGAGAAATTAGTAAAAGCTTTAAAAAAGTTTTAAAAAGGAGACATTATGAAAGTAGCTATTATTGGAGGCGGTTTGGCAGGTAGTGAAGCTGCGTGGTACCTTGCAAATAAAGGAGTAAAAGTAAATCTTTATGAAATGAGACCTAAAAAAATGACTCCTGCCCATAAAACAGGAAATTTAGGAGAGCTTGTTTGTTCAAATTCACTTGGTAGTAAAGAGCTTTCAACAGCCTCGGGTTTATTAAAAAAGGAAATGGAGCTTTTAAATTCTTTAATAATAAAAGCTGCAAAAGAGGCTTATGTTCCGGCCGGTCAAGCTTTAGCTGTAGATAGAGAAAAATTTTCTAAGTTTATTACGGAAACTTTGGAAAATCACAAAAATGTAAATATTATAAGAGAAGAAATAAAAGATATAAATGATCTTTCCGAAGATATTATTTTAATTGCTAGTGGACCTTTAACTTCAGAAAATTTATCAAATTCTTTAAAAAATCTAATAGGAGAAAACTATTTATATTTTTATGATGCTATAGCTCCTATTGTTTATGCTGATAGTATAGATTTTTCAAAAGGATTTTGGGGCTCAAGATATGGAAAGGGAGGAAATGATTATTTTAATTTGCCTATGACAAAGGAGGAATATGAAAGGTTCTATAAAGCTTTAATATCTGCTCAGCAAGTTCCATTAAAGGATTTTGAAAGAAATTATTATGAAGCTTGCCTTCCAATAGAAGAGATTGCAAGAAGAGGAAAAGAAACTCTTTTGTATGGTCCTTTAAAACCTGTAGGCCTCATTGATCCAAAAACGGGGAAAAGACCTTACGCTGTAGTTCAGTTAAGAAAAGAAAATAAAGAAGGAACTTTATTTAATTTAGTTGGTTTTCAAACTAAACTTACTTATCCGGAGCAAAAACGAGTTTTTAGACTTATTCCAGGACTTGAAAATGCAGAGTTTGCAAGGCTGGGTCAAATTCATAGAAATACTTATATAAATTCTCCGCGTCTTTTAAACAAAGATTTATCTTTAAAGAAAAAAGATAATATATTTTTTGCAGGACAAATAACAGGTGTAGAAGGATACTCTGAAAGTGCTGCTAGTGGAATATATGCAGCTATTAACATTTTTAGAAAATTAAATGGAAAAGAACCCTTAATTTTTCCAAAAGAAACTATGATAGGGGCTTTAATAAATTATATTACTGACGAAAATAAAAAAGAGTTTCAACCCATGGGAGCAAACTTTGGAATTTTGCCGCCTTTAAAAGAAAAAATAAAAGATAAAAAATTAAAGCGTTTAAAATATAGTGAAAGGGCTTTAGAATCTTTAAAAAGAAATGTCTTGCCATTTATTTAAATTTTAAAATATTTTAATTAGAAAAAGTTCTTTCTGGGGTGAAAATGCTAAAGGAACTAAAAAGTATCTATGATAATTGTCTTTATGAAGATACAGAATTTTTCAATTTATTCGAAGACGAGCTTTCTATAGAGGATATTTTATATTTATCTACAGATAATTTTGCAAGGAACCTTTTATCTTTAAAAAAAGAGATAAATTCTATCTTAGTTGGAGATCCCTGGGCATTTCCTTTAGCAATACTCTTGCAGGATATTTTACATTTACCAGTAAAAACTTTAGGTTTTTTAAAACCCTTTGATACGCCTCTTGTAGTATTTTCTTCAACTTTAGTTGAAGAAGGAAAATTTGTTAACGATAGATATATAAACAATTTTTTAAGTGTGGTATCAAAACTTGTAAAAAATTTTTATTCTTGTATGTGGTTTAATCCTTACAATAAGCTTACAAATTTTACTATCTTAAGAACTTCCATTTTACCTAACTTTTTAAAAAACTTTAGTAAATATGCTAAAGAGCTTTTTAGATATCCGTCTTTGTATGCTTACTACTCTATTCCAGATTATGTTTATAAAGATATAAGAAGATTTACAAAATCTTGGAAAAATTATCGTAAAAACTATTTTTATGCCCTTAAGGAGCATACTCAAGAAGATATTATTTCCTTTATCGAAAATAAAGATGTAAAACTCAAAATTTGGGAATTTTTAAATGAAATAGTTTCCTACAATTTTAAAAAACCACAATCTCAAAAAATAAGCTTAAAAGTAGAAACGCCAAAAAAGGATTTTCCAAAAGGTATTTATATCGTTTTAGAAATTATTTCTCGAGTGGTTTCTAAAATAACTCAAGAAACTACTATTTATTTACTAAACACATATGAGGAAATAGATACTTTAAGAAATACTAATATTTTAAATGTAGAAGTAAAAAAGTGGGGAAATAACTATATTTTAGAAGGTGTTACAAAAGTTAGAAATGATAAATTACTAAAGTTAAAAAAAGCTTTGGAAGAAGCTATTGCAAATGTTTTGGAATTTTTCTTAGAAGTAGAAATTATTCGTCCAAAAATAGAAGTTTCAACTGGTAGAGAATACTCTAATATTTATTTAACTTGGATTTTAACTCCTGAATTTTTAAAAATTTTAAATGAAAAAATATCTTTTGAAGATGCTTTAAATAATTTGGAAAATGTAAGAAAAACTTTCTTACACTATATAAATCTTTTAGAAAAGGATAAAATTAATGTTAATCGTGAACTTTTTGAAAATCTGTTAAAAATCTTTCCTATAGCTTTTAATAAGATTCCAGAAGAATTTGTAAAAAATAAAACAAAGATAAGAAAAATATTTGATAAATATAATTTATGGTACTTATGTGTGGCTTTAGAAAAAGAAGGTTCACATAATTATGGTCTTGTAGATTATCTTCTTTCTTTAAAAGATTATTCAAATATTCATGAAATGCTTTACTTTGAAGAAACTTTATGGCTGCCGGTTATAACAAAAAGAATTTGGGCACATAGATGGGATGATGTTATTCAAATTAACTTAGAGCAACCTTTAGTTTCTGGAAGACTTGCAAACTATTTTGCTGTTACAGATCAAAATGGAAATATTTTAGGATACTTTGAAGAAATTTTAGGTTATTACTTGCAACAGGCAAAAAAACTATCTTTAGAAGATATTTCTATTGACAGAAAAAGATTTTCTTCTTACTCTTTCTTATTAAAGATAAAAAAGGAAAATGTTGATGTTTAGTAATAATTTACAAATCCTTAGTAGACATTTTTTTGTCACTATAAAACTAGCTTTATTTTTGGAAATTTTAGAGAAACTCTAAAATCTATCTTTTTTATTTTTCTTTACTTTAAAACTCTTTTTAAGAAACTCCCTTCTTAAGGTATAATAACTTGAACATCTATCTTCTTTAAAATCCTAAATTCACAGAGGTATAAGATGCCCAGACGAACGGATATAGAAAAAATTCTTATAATTGGTTCAGGTCCTATTGTTATTGGTCAAGCTGCGGAGTTTGATTACTCTGGAACTCAAGCTTGTAAAGCCTTAAAAGAAGAAGGTTTTAAAGTTATTTTGGTAAATTCTAATCCCGCAACCATTATGACAGATCCAGATATTGCAGATAGAACTTATATAGAACCTCTGGATGTAGATATTTTGGAAAAAATTATTGCAAAAGAAAGACCAGATGCTATTTTACCGACGGTAGGAGGGCAAACGGCTTTAAATTTAACAGTTAAACTTGCCGAAAATGGTATTTTGGATAAATATAATGTAAAGCTTATTGGAGCTAACGTAGAGGCTATAAAAAAAGCTGAAGATAGAGAGCTTTTTAGACAAGCTATGCTTAATATCGGAATGGAACTTCCAAAAAGCTATACAGCTACCAGTTTACAAGAAGCTATTGAAAAATTAAAGCTTTTACAAGATGATGAATACTATTATAAATACTTTGGGTATAAACTTCCAAAAGATTTTAAACCTACAAAAAAATCTTCTCCATTTCCGGTAATTATTAGACCTTCTTTCACATTGGGAGGATATGGAGGAGGAATCGCTTATAACTATGAAGAATTTAAGGAAAAGGTAGAGTATGCTCTAGAGTGCTCTCCTATACATGAAGTATTAATAGAAGAAAGCGTTCTTGGTTGGAAAGAATTTGAGCTTGAGGTTATGAGAGACTTAAAAGATAATGTAGTTATTATATGTTCTATAGAAAACTTTGATCCTATGGGTATTCATACTGGGGATTCTATTACAGTGGCTCCAGCTCAAACTTTAACAGATAAAGAATATCAAATTCTTAGAACTGCTGCTCAAAAGATAATTAGGGAAATAGGAGTAGAAACTGGAGGTTCAAATATTCAGTTTGCAGTAAATCCAAAAAATGGAAAAGTGTATGTTATTGAAATGAATCCTAGGGTCTCTCGTTCTTCAGCTTTAGCTTCAAAAGCTACGGGTTTTCCTATTGCAAAAATAGCTGCAAAACTAGCCGTAGGCTATACATTAGATGAACTTCCAAATGATATTACAAAAAAAACTCCAGCTTCCTTTGAACCAGCTATAGACTATGTTGTAGTAAAGTATCCTCGCTTTGCCTTTGAAAAATTTCCAAAGGCAGATAAAACTCTAAATACCACTATGAAATCCGTTGGAGAGGTAATGGCAATCGGAAGAACTTTTAAAGAAGCTTTCTTAAAGGCTATAAGAAGTTTGGAAATGAAGCCTGACACTCCAATATTTGAAAAATTGAAAAATATTTCTTTAGAGGAAATTAAGAAGAACATTGCTATTCCTAATCCTTTTAGAGTTTTTTATATTTTTGAAGCTCTAAGAAGAGGTGTAAGTATAGATGAAATTTATGATCTTTCAAAAATAGATAAATGGTTTTTATATCAACTTTATCAAATTATAGAACTTGAAAAGGAACTTTCTAAATACAAAGGTAAGTTTTTAGAGGATTTAGAAAAAGATCAAAAATTTATTAAACTCTTTAAACTTGCTAAAACTTGGGGCTTTTCTGATAAATACTTAGCTCAAATCTTAAGCTAAAAAGAGGTGTTTTATGATAAGGGAAGAGGATATTAGAAAATTAAGAAAAAAATTAATAGATGTAAAATATAAAACGGTAGATACCTGTAGTGCAGAGTTTGAAGCTTATACTCCTTACTATTACTCTACTTATCATGGAGTAGAAGATGAGATTCATGAACTAGAAAAGAAGAATAAAGATACAAGAGAAAAAGTAATTGTATTTGGTTCAGGCCCAAATAGAATAGGTCAGGGTATTGAGTTTGATTATTGTTGTGTGCATTCGGTTTGGGCCATTAAAGAAGAAGGCTATAAATCTATAATGGTAAATTGTAATCCCGAAACCGTATCTACGGATTATGATACCTCAGACAAGCTTTTTTTTGAGCCTATTACCATAGAAGATGCCTTAAACATAATAGAAAAGGAAAATCCAAAAGGTGTTATTGTTCAATTTGGAGGACAAACTCCTTTAAAACTTGCTGTGCCGTTTGAAAAGGAAAATGTACCTATTTTAGGAACTTCTCCCAAAAGCATAGATATAGCTGAAGATAGGGAGCTTTTTAGAAGCCTTTTGGAAAAACTAAATTTAAAGCAACCTCCTTCCAAAACCGCCACATCCATACTAGAGGCTGTAAAAATTGCAAATGAAATAGGATATCCCGTTCTAATTCGCCCTTCCTATGTTCTTGGCGGAAGGGCAATGAGAATTGTTTATAGCGAAGAAGAGCTAATTTCTTACATGCAAGAGGGACTTGAGGCAAGTGAAGAAAAACCAGTATTAATAGATAAATTTTTGGAAGATGCAATTGAACTTGATGTAGATGCTATAAGTGATGGAAAAGATGTTCTAATCGGTGGAATTATGGAACATATTGAGGAAGCTGGAATTCACTCTGGAGATAGTGCATGCGTAATTCCGTCTTTTTCTTTAAAAAAAGAAATTCTAGATGAAGTTAAAAGACAAACTGCAAAACTTGCTTTAGCCTTAAAGGTAAAGGGCCTTATCAATGTTCAATTTGCAGTTCAAAATAATGAAATATATATAATTGAAGCTAATCCCAGAGCATCAAGAACCGTTCCTTTTGTAAGTAAAGCTGTAGGAATTCCCCTTGCGAAAATAGCTACTAAGGTAGCTTTAGGAAAATCTTTAAAAGATCTTATAAATAAGTATGATATTAAAGAATTTGAAAAACTCAAAGATGCTACCATTTTTGAAACAAATCCTAAAATGTACTCAGTAAAAGAATCTGTATTTCCTTGGAATAGATTTCCTCAAGAAGATCCGGTTTTAGGTCCAGAAATGAAATCTACTGGAGAAGTTATGGGTATAGATAAAGATTTAGGACTTGCTTTTTATAAATCTCAACTTGCAGCTGGATTTAAACTTCCAAAAAAAGGAACTGTTTTTATTTCTGTGAAAGATAAAGATAAGCCTAAAGTCTTACCAATAGCTAAAAAACTTTTAGAGCTTGGCTTTAAAATAGTTGCTACTGGGGGGACTTATAAATTTTTAAAAGAAAATGCTATAGAAGCTCAAAAAGTTTATAAGGTATATGAAGGTCAAAGGCCAAATATTCTTGATCTTATAAAAAATAAGGAGATAGATTTAATAATAAATACTCCTTCTGGAAAAACGGCTCAAATGGATGCCGTTTCTATAAGAAGACTTGCAGTAAACTATAATATCCCTTATTACACTACTATTAGAAGTGCTCAAATGGCAGTGCTTGCTATTGAAAGTTTAAAAACAAAACCTTTAGACGTTTACGCTCTTCAAGATATAAGTTAGTTTTTGAAAAATTAGAAAAGATAAAAGTAGAAAAGTTCCAAAAAGAGAGGATAAAATGCCATTAAAAGGAGAAATTCGAGTTCCATCAGATAAATCTATATCTCATAGAAGTATTATGCTTTCTTCTTTAGCAAAAGGAAAAACTAAAATCAAAAAGTTTTTATTTTCAG
>Ga0256836_1000280_pt1 | contig 29536 bp, 23 predicted proteins | sample 4561380metaG_FD_185974 | JGI IMG/M metagenome (GOLD analysis project Ga0256836, IMG submission 185974) | Hydrothermal vent microbial communities from Guaymas Basin, Mexico - 4561-380 | ecosystem: Environmental > Aquatic > Marine > Hydrothermal vents | place: Mexico: Guaymas Basin | collected...
CGACACCATTTTCAGTTAAAAGTTTAGTAACTTTTTTAATATCATTTTTATAAGTTTCATTAAATTTTTCAGTCATTAATGGTTTAAGATAATTTTCATTTAAGAATTTTTTCATATTATCTTTATAGATTCTAATTATTTCATTTTCAGAAATTTCTTTTTTCATTAAAGAAGGTGAAAGGTATCTCGGTTTAACATTAGCTTCTTTATATAAATCGATAACATCCATCATTAAAGATTTTGTCATCTCATAAAGCTCTTCTTTATATTTCTCAGGAAGACCTTCATAAGCTTCTTCAATAATACTTGAGATAAATACTAAGTCTTTTAATCCTTTTTCTTCGAATAAATTAGGATTATAAGATTCATAAATAATTTCTTTTTTCTTTTCTTCTTTATTAAGAGCTTTATTAATTTTTGTATAAAGAGCTTTAGTGAAATCCATTTTTCTAACATGAGCTTCTTCAACTATTTTTTTAAGGGATTCTTCTTCATTCTTAATAAGATCTTCTGTAGAAACAGTAGATTCTTCAAGAATTTTTTCATTACTTTTTTCAAAAGCTTTTTTAAGTTTAGATGAAACTTGTTTAAAGAATGAACCTGGTTTTATATATTTAATATTTTCTTCAATACCATTTGTATTAAATTTATACATTAGTACTCCTTTATATAATTTTTATTTTGTTTTAGAAAAAGCTCAAAAAGAGCTTTAAACTTCTATACTTGGTAATGAATTAAATTTAACGTATTCGTAAGGATCAAGTAAAGTAAGTTGAGCTTTAAGATATTTTAATGTTTCTCTTAAAATAGGAATTTCTTTTTGAAGTTGTTTTAATTTTTTAAATTTATCATCATCTAATTTTTTACCTTTTTTACTTAAATCATTTTTTAATTTTAATAATTTTTCTAATTCTTTTTCTTTTTGTGTAAGATCTTTTTCAATTTCTTTTATTTGTCTAGCCACTTTTTTATAATCTTGAGGAGTATTTAAAAGCTGACCCATGTCTTTTTCAGTCCAAAGTTTTTGATAATCAAAAATACAATAATTTTGAATTTCTTCTTTTGGTATAGAGCTAAATAATCTTTGATGTGTCAACGACATGTAATCTGGAAGACTTAAATAAATTTTATTTTTAGCAATAATCCAAATTGGATTATTTTCAAGTTTAAGTAAATCATTAATTACAAAATCAATTTTATTAGTTAATCTATTAAATTTAACTGGAGGTTTTGAAACTAAATTAAGTCCTTTTTCTTCAGAAAAAGCGACTCCAGCTAAAAATTTTTCCATTTCTGTTAAATACCATAAATCATATAAAGATACAAGCATATCAAATCCAAAAATAAAACTTTTAAAATAATTTGGATTTTTAAGCATCTTTTTCAAAATTGGATGTAATCCGGCAACAGTTTCTTGGAAAGTTAATTGTTTTGTATGATTTATTTTTCTGAAAATATTTTTAATAATTCTACAAACTCTTAAACATAAAAATCCTAAAAGTTTATCGTAGATTTCTTCTTTTAATCTTGAATCTTCAAGTTTTCTCACCAAAGTATTTTTAATTTTTTCAATTATAGAAATATCTGCTGCACCAAATAAATTTTCTGAATTAATTAATTGAGCTTCTACTTCTGCTTTAATATTTTGATATAATACATCAGCAATATCAAGTAAAGAAATATGAATATCAATTAAAGCATTTCTAAATGCTCTTTCATTTTCTGATAATGAATCAGGAGATTTTCTTTCGTATTCCTCAATTAAACTTTTAAATTTTGTAGCACTAGTAATATCATTATTTAAAAATATGGTTAGTAATTCTTCATCAGTAAATAGATTTTTTAAAGCTTGATATAATTCTCCTAGTTCTGTTTTTGCTTTCTCAAGAGTAACATCAAGATTAACAGAATTTAAAGTTAAATTTTTAAAACTTTCATCATAATTATTATATGGAACATTTAAATCAGTTTTTGAATTCAGACTCAACATATGTTGTTTTTGTTGTTCTAAAGCATCTCTTTGAGCTTTAAGTTTCATATATGAATCTGACTTATCTAATCCAGCTTTTTCAAATTCAGCTAATTTTTCATTAATTTTATTAAGTTTTTCATCTAAAGCAGAAAGCATATAATGAACATTTTCACTATCAATTTCTCTATAAGTAGAATTTTGTGAATTAATCATTGAATTATTAAAATTCACATAAGAACTTAATTTCATTTCAAGAGAAATTTTATGTTTTTCGAGTTGAGCAATCTCTTCATTAATTTTATTTTTTTCAATAGCATCCATTGGATCTAATGAATTAAGTGAAGCTAGTTTTGCTTGAAGATCCATAATTTCTCTATTGATTCTTGTAATTTGATTTTGAATATTTCTTATTTCTGATTCTGAATTGGCTGCAAGTTTTATATATTTATCAACACTTCCAGAAATACTTTGGACTTTTTTTTCTATTAATTTTTTAATAAAATCATTTGCATCTTTTAAAAAGTTTGCAAAAGTTTCATTTAATTTATCAATAATGACTTGCTCATTAAAAGCAATTAAATTATTATTAATTTCTACTTTAAAATCAAGTTCATAATTAAGATCTTTAACAATATCATTAAAACCTTTTTTATTAAATTTAACCAGTTCTTCGAATAATAAAATAATATCTTTATATTTTACTCTTTCATTTAAAATATGATATCTTTCTCTTGTATTATTCCCGATATCTTTAAATAAAGAAACAATATTATTATCTTTTAAAATTATATCAATAAGATTCCACATACCTTTTGAAAAATCTTTTAAAGTCTTTCTTGAAAAGAAAATATCAGAAGCAGAAATTCTTTTATAAAATAAATTTTTAAGATCAGCTAAAATAGTAATACCATCTCTTTTTGATTTCAAATATTTAAATAAAGCTAAAATAAAATCATCAGATATAACATTACTTAATTGTGGATCAGATTTAATTTTTTGAATTTCTTTCTCAAGATCATTGATATTTTTTACATTATAAATTATATAAGCTAATCTATAAAATGTAATAAAAAATTTAATAGGAGTTAAATTGACTTTATCAAAAAAAGTATAAAGTTTTACAATTTTATCTAAATCTTTTTCATTAAAATCTGTTAACGCTTTATGAGGAAATAATTGCGTAAAAAGATATAATGTGTTTACAACTGCAGCATCATTGAAACTAACCTCATCAAGTTTTAAGTCTTTTAAAAGATCATTGGTTAAAATAAAAATAGAATATTTAAATTCACTTCTTGAAGGATCTCTTGGATCTAATGAAGTTAATTTTTCGGAATAAATTGGTAAATAAACAGTATCTCTATAAAATGGATCTTTTGAAGCTTTCTCATAAAATTTTCTTAAGATAAAAAAAGCTCTTTTTAAAATATCCATATATCTATCGACTGGTTTAAGCTCGTTAGCAAAATCTGCTTCTTCAATAATAATTTTTTTATCTGGATAACTGACTTTAGAATCTTTAAATTTAATAACGCATTCATTATCCATAATAACACCACGTGTTTTTATAAATTTATTTTTTACATTCAATCTTATTTTCGAATTTGAAAAATCAAAAAGTTGATCAATAATAATACTTGGGGTTAAGTAATAATAATTTTTTGCAGTATTTAAATTTTTAAACATATCGGTAACGATAATTTGATCAGCAAAAGTTTTAATTAAATATTTATCCAGACACATTCTTGTTTTTTTATCTATATTAATAAATGGAAAACTACCGAAACTTATTTTTTTCATTCAATCTCCTTAAAGTAAATTACAAGGATTTTTTAAATCCTTACTAAAAAATGGGCAATAAAAACAATTAGGTTTAAAATTATTTTTGTATTTTTTTTGTATTTCATCATTTAGTTTTTTTAAATCATTAAAAGTATAAAAAGTATTAAAAATTTTTATATTTTTTATTTTTAGCTTTTTTAGATCATTATAAAAATTTTGATATAAATAAATAGCAGTGTTAATATCAGAGACTTCAATAGTCTCTGAACGTCTAATAAAGATATCATTGAATTCATCATTTGATAAAAATATTAAATTATTTTTATTTATGAAATCTAAAAAAGAACTTAAAAAATTAAAATACGGTTTTCTTTCTAAATTTTTTATTTTATCACAGTTTAAAAATAAAGTAAATCGATTATCTTTTTTTAAAGATAATTCGAAATTAGAAATGAGAGCTTTTTTAGAGTTTTCTTTTTTTGCTCTTTTTCTTTTTTTTATCTCTTGAACTTCTTCTTTAATTTCTTCAATTGGATTTATATCAATATTTTTTTGATCATCGTTCGAAGCTTTTTCTGAGCTTTCTTTTTTTGCTCTTTTTTGTTTTTTAACTACATCATAAAGATCCATTTTAAATCCATTAAATTTTATTTAAAATTATTTAGCCTTTTTAGCTTGATTTTGAATCCATTTTTGATAAGCAATAGCTCCATATCTTGAAATAATTTGAGCTTTAGTTTCTTTCCATAATTTTTTATATTTTTGCAATTTATGATAAAGAGGATCATTTTTTTGTCGAGCGATAGCAACAGCTATCGCTCCAACAGCAGAATTAATTTTTGCTTCTCTTGTTCTCATAGTCATAGTACTAAAAAGATTCTCTGTAAGTTCAATAATATCATTTTCGGAAATATCTTCAATGTTATTTTCTTCTATTGCTTTATAAATTTTATTAAATTTTTCTTTTATTTGATTGAGTTCCATTTTAGCTCCTTTATAAATCAAAAACTGAAATTTTTTGAGGTTTAGTTGGTTCGTTTCCTACAAGTTCTTTTCTTTTATTATCGTTATTAGTCTCTTCATATTTTTTGGTCTTTGGTAGACCTTTTAATCTATTTAACTCTTCATTTATTTCTTGAACTGCCTGATTTAATTTATTTTCTATAATTCTTATATCATCTGCGATATACAAGTCTCTAAAATTGATTCTTTTTATATTATCTCTGATTTCAAGAATTAAAGCTTTAATAATATATAAAATAATTAAACCATCTAAGAAAACTTTTTCTGCTTTAGTTTGAGGTTTAAAATCAAAAATATGAGTAAAATTAATAGCTTTATTTCTTTCCAATTCTTTTAATTTTTGAATCAAAGAATTTCTAACTTCGCCGGTTGAAGCTGTAACAACAATAAAATCTTTAACATAATCAATAACATTTGTAAAAATACATATTCTATATTTATGCACCATTCTACCAAATTTTTCATTATTTTTTAATTCGCTTAACAACACATACGCATCTAGATTTCTCATTTTATTTACAATATTTGGATTTAATGTACCGTTAAATAAATTCATTATTGCTTTATGAATTTCTTGTAAAGAAGTAGCAACTTTTGGGTCTGCAGTAACTACATAAAATTTTAAACTTGAATTCCAACATTCATTAATTAAATCAGATAATTTTATATTTAATTTTGCTTCCATGAATTCTTTTAATTCGGTATTATTTAATGTTAATGATTTAAGAATTAACTTATCTTCTTTATTTAATTTATATAAATTAATTCCAAATGTTGTTAATATTATATCAACGCCACGAACCGGAACTACAAATACCAATCTCAAAAATGTATCTATAATTCCAAGTATTTTCATAAAGTTAGCAGAAGCAACTGATGCATAATGTAAAGTTTTATTTGCATAATTTTTTATTTGATCTAAAATAGATTCTTCTATTAATCCTTCAAGTAATTCACTTTCGTTAATAATTTTTTTTAGTTCATCGGGGTTTTCTAAAAAAGATTCTTTTAAATTTAAATAAATTTTAAATTCATTTTCTGTTAAAACCTTTTTTTTTAAAATTTCTTCGTAAGTATGCTCAAGTAAAATCTGAGCAGTCATATCTAATTCATTGCTTTTTACAAGTAAATTCTCTAAAACAGGAATTATAAAATCTTGATAAAAATAATCATGAATTATTTTTTTTCTTTTGTATTCACTATTTTCATGTAAAAATTCTTGATATTTTTCAGATTCTTTAAATTTCTTGTACTCTTTTTCGAAATCTAAAGCAAAATTAATATTTTCAAAAATTGAATCTTTTTGAGATCTTAATTTTTCCCATTCATTTATAAAAAAATCTTTAAAATATTTTTCTGATTTAGAATTAAATTTCATATTTTCTCCTTTATTTTTAATAACCTTGTTCTTCAAGTTCTTTTAAAGCTTCATGTACAAGAGGATTATCCGTATTTTTAATTTCGTTAAATTGCTGATTTATTTGCATTAAAATTTTAGTAACATCGTTTTCAGTATCAGATGTTTCTTTAAGTAATTTGATATAATTATTAACTTTTTGATTTTCAATATCAACCAACATTTTTCTATATTTAAAAATCAAATCTTCGGTTTTTAAAATCATATCAGTAATCAAATTTAGAGCTTCAAAATTTTTATTTAGTGATGTTCTTAATTGACTTATTAATTTAAAAGCTTTTGGATCAACATTTTGTAATTCAATATTTAATTTATTAATAATATCATTAATTATTTCTTCTTTTAAAGAATAAGAAAGAATTCTTTTTTCGAGTACTTTTATTTTTTCTTCTATTTTTTCTTTTTCTTTCGAAATATCTAATTCGTATTGTTGTAATTTATTATTTTTTTCTTTAGCCATAAAAGCTCCTTTACTAATTATTGTATGAATTTCATTAAAATATCTTTTTTAAAATTTTTACCTGTATAAAAAATAAAATCAGATGGGTTATTATAAATATAAAAACCATGTAATAGTTTAAACGGATTAATTATAAAATCTGCGATTGTTCTGTAATAAATTTCAGGATAAACATCTTGATTACTATCTCCAATTAATAAAATTATTAAATGTTTTTCATATCCTTCGATAAAAGTTTTATAATTAAAAGGTCTTGTGTTTATAACATATGGAGTTTCATTAATCAAATCGATAGTATAATGCCACGGTAAAAATAAATCATTTGGTTTACCACCATATTTTCTATGAAATTCTTTTTTTATTTTTCCTAAATCAAATTCTCTTGTATCATAAGGTAAAATATCAATACTAAAAAATGGATTATTAACAGTATCCATAATAATCCAACCATCTGGTTTATCTATAATAAAATTTCTATTAAAATGATTTTCTCTTTCAGCTGCATATAATATATTAGCTTTAGCAGATTGTATCATATTTTATCCTTTAATCTCGATCGTTGGCATTTGTATAATTACTTAATATATAATTCAATATATTATAAAGTTCTTTACAATGATCTACGAATCCGTAATTACCAAAACAATTACTTACTCCTAAATCTAATAATGATTTATAGTTAGATCTATCCGGTTTTAATAAACTTCTTAATTTAATAAAAATATTAGGACAATATCTTGTAATTTTAAGACTAAAATTTTTATAATATCTTTGAGTATTAATAGTATCTAAATTAAATACATTTGAAATTGATGAACTAAAAGAATCAAAAAAAGGTAAATCATTATTATATGCGTTAAAAATTATATTAGCAAGAGATATAACTTTAATTGATAGTTTTAAATCAGTTAAATAAATACTTATTTTACTTTGAATTTCAGTTTCGAATATATTAATATAATTTTGTAAATTATTTTTAAAAGTATTTATAGTGTCGTAAAACATATAGTTATAATCGGAAATATTTTTTATTAACTGTTCGTAATATTCTTTGCCAGTTTTATTATCAACGTCAGTATTTAAAATAGTTTCTTTTGTATTAATTATTCCTTTGACACAATTATCCACGTATTGATCGAGAGCACAATATAATTTTTTATTTAATAAAAATGAAGTATAAAATTCACTTAATTTTCTAAATGTTTCGAGAAAACAACAGTTATAAGGTTCAAGCTGCCTCACCAATAAATAATTTTCATAATAAGAATTTATAAATGAACTTGATAAATTCAAAAAATAAGAACCAAAATCGTAATCTATATCATTTTCGTAATCATGAATTATAAAAGAATTTGTAAATAATTCTTTGTATTCATCTTTAGTTAATTCGTTATAAAACTTTAAAGAATTAGTATAATAAGTCGATTTCGTATCTCCGTCATTTGATTCATAATTAAATATAGCATTTTGAATAATTATCTGTAAGTCTAAAATACTATTGTATATTTCTGAATTGTAAATATTGCTTTTTGCTTCGTAGTATGAAATATTTCTACTCGGCTCAATATTATATTTTGATAAACATTCTTGATTAAATATCAAATCTAGATTCATATTTTTCCTTTAAAAAATAGTAAAATTTTTTAACCTTCAAAATGTCTTGGGTTACCAGTAATTACCATTCCTTGAGCTGCTCCAGAAACAGGAGCTCCGATTAAAGCTTGTGGTTGACCTCCTTGGATATTCTGTGGAACACCCATCATGATTATTGACGTCCCACAAGGAAAAATAACTACATCTCCCATACGCGCAGTAAAATTACCTGTATCTATATGAGATGGATTACCTGTCGCTACAATCCCTGTAACTGGACACATTGAAGGAGGACAAGGACAAAGACCATAAGCAATATCTCCAACTCTAATTGTAATCATTTAAATCCTTTATAATTTAAGCATTTTAATTACTATTTTTTGATCGTTAAAATAAAAATCTTCTCTTTCGTCAAGTAAAAATGAATCAAAAATAGCTAAAGTTCCAAATTTACAATCAAAAAAATTAGTGTATTTATTATTTTTAAATTCAGTTAACATTGAAGTTAAAGCAAAATTTCGTAATTTTACATCTTCCCAAATTATTTCGCTTTTAGCTCCAGTTTCGATATCTCTTATATTAAAATATAATTTATTTTCATCTTTTTTATATTTAAAATTACAAAAATACCAAGTATCTTTTGTAAGATAATAATGAAAATATTTTTCTATTTTATTCTGATTTTCATCGATGTATTCTAATTTAAATATCTTTAGATAATCGTCGTAGTATAATTTTGTACCGTATTTTCTATCTTCAATTATACATCTAAAATCAGAAAATCCAAGACCATTATTTATTTTACAATCGCTTTCTACATTAAACCAAAACATTAAACTAAAATCTTTATTTTCTAATACATTATTAGGACAAAAAAATTCTGTAATAAAAGTATGTTTCATAAAATGATAAGGATTTTTAGTAGTATCTATAAAATATCTATTTTGATTATTCATTCCAAACATTTTAACTGGTTTTTGTAAATCTGGTAATGGAAATACCAAATTATAATAAATTCTATCTTTATGCCAATCATAAAAAGCGAGCGCTCCGGTAGGAAAAGTAAATAAATAAGAATTATTTAAATAATCATCTACTAAAGATTCTCTTGCTGTTAATATTCTTATATCAAATATTAATCCACAATAAGGTTTTTGAGCATCGATATCGATTCCAATTGTATAAATTCCTAAATCTTTTGGAATTGTCATTTTATTTGAATATAATTGATTTTCTTTTTCTGAAATATAATATAATTCATGATTAAATCCATCAGTTTTAAAAGCAATTACGCTTGGATTTAAAAGATCAATTTCTTTATTTATTTGTAAAATATCTCCATTTAAATTATAAATGTTAACCGTAGGTTTTTTATCTAGAATTTGTAAATATATTTTTTCATCTTTATTTAAACAAGCAAGAGGTATTCCAAGATAATCTTCAATATTAGTTTTAGGTATATCTTTTTTATTTTGAGATATTAAATTTTGATAGTAATCATTTAATGAATTTTTATCTGTTAATTCAGTACCTGTTGTATTTTCAAAAGCTTTTTTAATTGTATCTAAAGCAGAATCAAAATTTAAATCTGGATTTTGACTAATATCTAATTGATTAGGAATTTCCGATTTAACATAAGTTAGTTGCATTTTTACAATATTATCTGGAATTGAACATATAACCGAATCATTATCTTGTGGTATATCATTAAGATTTTCCCATTCTGGAATATTTAATTCATCTATCAATTTTGCGAAATCATCGATATCACAATAAGAGATAGGAGCTTTATCACTTAAATTATCAGGATCATTTTCTGTATCATAATTTTCTAAATCTACGCTTGTAGGTTCTACAAATTTTGGATCTTCGCCAGCTTTTATTTGCTCAAGAGCATCTAATAGATCTTCATAAGTAGGACATTCAGTATTTACTAGATCATCTCCGTTTTGAATTTTATTAATAGTATCAATAATTTCATCTACTTTATTTTGAATTAAATTTAATTTATCTTGAATATCATTATTTATTTGAGAAGGATCTGGAAAAGATGGATTTTTTATAATAGGTAATCCATCTATATAAATATTATTTAAATCCGGAGTTAGATTTTGTTTATTTAATAAAATAGGTTCATCATTAATAACTTGATACATATTAGGTTGAAATCTAATAATTAATAAAAAATTATTATAATAAGTAAATTTTTCAACCTTTATTCCTGGACATTGCATTTTGAATCCTTAATTATTCAGTAATCTCTTTAATATCAATATTTAAATTAGTCATATTCTGATCAATTTGAGTAATATTTCCATTATCATCATATGTGAAAGTTTTTGTAATTTCAATCATATAAGAAAATTTTATGTCATATTGATTATTATCAAATTCCGGTATATTTTCTTTATATAATATTAAATTAATATTTAAAGTACTTTTTATATTAGATATATCACCATTAGTATTATATGAATATTCTTCATAATAAAATAATTCATCAAAAAAATTATAATATTCAATTTTAGATATATTTCCATTATCATCATAATAAAATTTTTGAGTTTTATAACTATTATTTACGCTATCAGGATGTGGAATACTGTATTGTTTAAAATTATATATTTCTAAATTTTCATCATATTCATACATATCTGTATGATTTTTAATATCATTATTAGACATAAAAACAGGAATAATAAAATTTTTTAAGATATTAAAAGCTAATAAGTTTATTCCTTCTTGAATTGCTGTTTCATCTAAACGATATAAATTATTTATTAATGAAATGTTTAAATATTTAAAGAAAGTTTTTTCTCCAAAAAAGCTTTCAAAATCAATATTACCACTAATATATCCTGGATCTTTAAAACCTATAAGAGCATAATCAGCTTCTGAAGCGTGGGATGCTTCTACTGCATTTTCGGTATATGTGGCAGAATCTGCATGAGCTGCATTATCTACTTTAATATTTGATTTTATATAATTATAGATATCTTCAAGAGAATTTCCTTGTAATGTATCAGCATCAATTTTAGTATCTCCAGATACAACTTGCGCTGCTATATCTCTAATATGATCATCAAAATCTTCTACATTTACACCATTAATTTCAAGAACAGTTCTTGCTTTAAAAGCAATTAAAGAATTTTCAACATCATTTTCAATTTGATTCTTAAGTGATGTTAATCTATTTTCAAAATCTTCAGAACTCATACCTGCAAATAAATCAGCAGTATCTGCATGACTGGCATTATCTACTTTTATACTGGTTTGAATATAATTGCTCCAGTCACTTTGATCCATACCAGAAAATTTATAAGAATTTCCGCTAGTATCTGCGTATTCTGCGTTTTTAACTTTTGTATTTTTTATTAATGATATTAAATCATCGTTATCTTCAGAAATAGCATTTGAAACATGATTATTAATCATATTATTAATAGAAGTAATTAAATCATCATAAGAAACTCCATTTATTGCTTCCGTATCTAAAGATTTATTAACAATAGTATTTTTAATTATATCTTTCCAATCTGTTTCAGATTTACCGACAAACTTTATTGAATCTTGCGCTTTATAAGCTATCCACTCATTTTCAACTTTTTCTTGAATTGCTTCGAAATCTATATTTCCACTTTCGACTTCAACTGAAGAAATTATATCACTTTTTAAAGTATCATAATCCATACCAAAAGCTTTATTAGCATTCTCAGCCGTTTTAACTACTAAATCATTAATGATATGATTTTCCCATTCGTCCTGAGTTTTATTATTAAATTTTAAAGAATTATTTACTGTAGTTTTTGTAACATAATTTACAATTATATCAGAAATAACTTCATTATAAGTTTTATTATTAAATTTTAAAGCATTGTCTGCTGTTTCACATCTTGTAGTTTTAATATCATAAATTTTATTAGGATCAAGAGCAAGATTTGCTTCAATATCTGCTTTTAATTGATCTGCTTTTGTATCAAAATAAGCTTCAAATGCTTCAGCTAAAGTTTCAAAGTTAGTAGTAATTAAATCTATATAGTATCCATTAAATTGAGATAAAACCTCTTTTATTTTATCAGGTATTTCAATAAATAATGTATCTTCCGTAATTAAATTTTCAAGATACCCTTCAATATCTGTATCTGGATATTGAATCTGAAAATTCATGTCATCAAGAGCTGCCATAATTTTCTCCTTATTTTAAAATAGATAATAAACGCGGATTGATTATATAAAAGTAATTATTATTTTTTGGATTAATATAATCATATTCCGCATTAAAAAATTTTTGATAAAAAATTATAGTTTTTTTATTATAATCATTGGTTTCCGATATTAAATTCCATTTATTTAAAATATTTTTAATATCATAAAGATATTTAATTAAAAAATTTAATTCTGTTTTATAAATGTATTTATCATTTTCTTTATCATAATAAAATACAAAAAAATTAGTATCTTTTATTTTCTTTAGAATATTAATTTCTGCGAGTTTTACAAAATCTTTTATTTGATAATCTAGACATTTTAAAACTTTCCAAATTAAATATCCATTAATATTTAGTTGATTACATAATGTTTTTATAACCTTATATGGTTGATTAATAAAAATTATACTGTTTTTTAATTTTATTAAATCATAAAAATAATCTTTTGAAATTAAATTTTCTTCAAATTTAAATATTTTATAATCCATTTTTGGTAAATTATATAAAGATTCAAAAATAGAAAAATCTTTTTTAGACTCTTTTTTTAATTCGTCATTAAAAAAATAAAAAATCTCAATATAATGATCTTGAATTAAAGTATCTAATGTTATCTTAAAATAATTTTTATTTAAATCTTTTAGATAAATATCAAAAGAATTAACTAAGTTTTCTTTTGTATTATTTTCATATATATCGATATGTATTTTTATATTTTTTAAAATCGGATAAATTTTTAAAATATCGTCATAATCTGCCAAAATATAATTTTTATCAAGATAAAATTTATGGAAAATATAAATTAATTCATTTTCATCTGCAAAAAGCTCGCCTTTTATTAAATTATTAAAATCTTTATCCGAAATTAAATTTGCTATATTAGACATTTGGATTCCTTAAAAAAGATTTTGTAAAGTTTCTGAATTGATATCCACGAGAATTTGAAAGTTTCTAATTTTATCAAATGGGTTTAATAATAAAAATTTATATCTAAAAAAGCTTTCTGCATCATGAAATACATTTTGTCCTAAATAATTAAAATTATTTTTTAAAAATTTAATATAATTAATAATTTTTTCAGTTATCAAATAATGCTCTTTTGGCGATACTAATAAACGATTATCGTATATAATTTCATAATCCAATTTTTTTCTATAAACTGATTTATCTTTATAAATACACAATGGTTGTGTTTTGATATTAAAATCACCTAATTCTTTTACATTAAAATATTGAACACAAAAACTATTTTTATTTAAATATGAATTAGTATAATAAAATATATCAAAAAAATTAAATATTTCATCGTTATGTTTAAAAGTTTTATCAATTATTATATTTAATTGAGTTATATATTGAGGATCCTTTTGTAAAATTATTTTCTTTAAAAATTTTTCATTTAAAGCTTTAAAAAAAGTTCGATCAAATACACTATTATCAATTAAATTTAAAGAATTAGAAACATTTAATTTAAAATTAAATTCTTGATTCGAAAATTTTTTAATGATATTTATATCAAAATCAGTTAATTTAAATTCTTGAATAAAAATCTGATCTTGATAGTTAATTATTTTTTGATCATTAACATTGATATCTAAAGATGATTTTTGATCAGTCAAAGATATTAAAATTAAATAAACTTCATTTGAAAATAAATTATCGTTTTTAAATTTAATAAAAGGAAGGATCGTAATATTATCTAACCCTTCCTTTTTAAAAGTTTGAATAATACTCACTAAATTTAAATTATTATTTAATATAATCTGAGCCATAAATTATCCTTTATAGATACTAGCTATTTAAAAACTTTAAAGTATCAATTTTATTTTCTTTAATTAAACAATCATTACAATTATTTTCATCGCAATTGCAATTAAAAATTAAAGTAGGAAATGTATAATTTCCATAATTATTTATACCTTCAATACTTACATTTTCAGAAAGAATTAATTGAGCCGGTAAAGTAACACCTGTTAAATTTTGAAAAGCAGCATTAAAAGTTTCTGGAATTAAATTTGGAGCATTAATTTGAAAAGTTTGATCTTGTGTAATTATTTCATAATTATCAATTATTGGATTTGAGCTAGCTTGGGATAACTCTTCTGATAATTGATTTTTATCATTTAATTCTTTAATTTTATTAGCGATAATTTGATTAAGATCTGTAGTTGGAGGCAGTATCGGTAAATCTGTATTATTTACATTGGTTTGATTTTCAAGATTATTAATAATATTTTGCATACAGATTGGAGGATCTGTATATAGTTTGATATTATTTTTTAATCCTTCAATTAAAGCATCGGTTAAATCATGTAATTCATCAAGATCATCTTTTAATTTTATCAATTCACTTGCACATCTAAGTTTTAAAATTATAAATTTTATTAATTGACCAAGAGGTGTTTTCCAAAACATTTCCATAATTAAATTAAATAAATATTGAGTAGTGCTTGATAAAAGACTCAATAAAAGATTTATCAATAATTGAATCAAATAACAGAAAATATCACAATTACATCTTACATCTGGATAATCATATACAGTAATAGAAATATCGTTTAAAGGATAATTATTCTGAAATTTTTCTAAATCATTTAGCATTTCATTATAAACTTGATACTTCGCAAGTAATTCGAAATTGTTATTTATTAATTTTTTTCTTTTATTAATATATTCATCGATAATTTCGTTAGCTAATTTAGATACTATTTTTTTTGCAGTATCATTTGAATATCCTAAATTTTCAAAATTTTTAACTTTTAACTCATCCGGATCATTAATAAGATCTATTTCTGGATAGTTTACAAAAAAATTATTAAAAATATAATCAAGAAAATCTAAATAATCTATTAACCTAACTTTATCATTATATGATAAACCATATTTTTTATAATTATTTATATAATCATTTATTAAAATTATCTGGCGTTGAATTTCAATTTTAGCTTGCTCCCAATTCTCTCTATCAATATCAAAAATAGATTTTTTAAGCATGTATTCAAGATTTTTTAATTCTATATTTAAATCAAATTTGAAAACTCTTTCGAAATTTAAAAATGAATAATACTCACTTATTTTAAAAGATTTAGGCAATAAACTTGGTTTAAATTTTGAAGCTTTAATTTGATATTCATTATCTCCATATGGATTTTTAAAAGAATATTCTTTTAATTCAACTTCAAAATAACTAAAAATTTCAGTCGAATATTTTGAATCCAATGCATTTAAAAAAGCTTTAAAAAGATCATAGTTTGTATATTTAAAATTATTAATAATATCTGCTTCAGTATATTCTCTATCAAAAGAAACTGATAAATTTTTAATAAATTCCTGATATAAACTATTTAAGTTATCAACAAAAGCATCTGAATAAATTAATTTTTCATTAAAATATTTCGGATCAACTTTTCCAAAAGATAATTTTGCAGCTTCAGATTTAAAAGATCCAAAGTCATTAATAATGATTTTTGTATCTTTTTTATGAAGAATTCCATTATTTGAAAATTCTTTTGTATTTATATATTTAAAGTATTTAATAATAGGAATTTTTCCATCAAAACCACTTAAATAACTTAAACTTATCCAAACACATTCACAAATGTTATCAGAATTAGATAACATATTTTCAAATGATACTTTTTTATATAGCTCAGGTACAATTATTTTATTTTCTTCACTTTTATTTGTAGAAATTATATTTTTTATTTGATTTCTTAAATATTTTATTTCTGCTTTAAGTACATCTAATTGATTATTATAAAATTGTAATTGTTCATAATTAATAATTAATAAATTTATAACTTCGGATATAAATGAAGAAATACCATTATAAATAGTTTGGGCAATATTTTCGAGCGCAACTGACGCAGGCAATGTATTTTCAAAATTTAACATATCAAAATTTGAATCTTCAAAAATAATAGTTACTGTATTATTTTTAACAATTCCTTTTAAAAAGTCAGAATAATAATTTGGAAAATTATTTTTAATAAAAGTTTCATTAAATATCTGATAAACACTTGAATCTAATTTTGAATTAAGCTCTTTAAAAGCTAATAAATTATTTTCATAATTAATATTATAATAAGTTTTTAATTTCAATATTAATGATAAAATAGTTATTTCTGTATAATCTGAATTAATTCTTTCATTTGTAACGTAATTAATTTTTATAGCAATTTTAGCATTATAAAGATTATCAATAAAAGCTTTTATTTTTTTAATTTTATTTTCGATAAAAACACTTTTCATTTCTTTTTGAGCTAAATATTTTTTTAATACAGAAGTTTTATAATCTGTTTTTAACATATCTAACATAGTATCATTAATATTATTATAGCCATAACCTAAACAATTTTGAATATTTTTTCTGAATTCTTGTGTTTTAGTAATCATTGGATTCATAATTTTACCAGAAATAATTTCATCATAAAAAATATCAAAATATGAAATAATATATCGAATCGGAGCAAGAAAATCTATATCCCACGGATACCAAGGATTTCCAGGTAAGGGTCTCAATAAACATACAAATGGTCTAACATTAAGATAAACTTCAATTAAAATTTCAGCAATATTGTATAAAATCATTGGAAAAGTATTTCCTGAAATAAACGGACCACAATTTTGCTCAGCATCTTTTTCATATGAGCAATACTTGATATCTTTATGATCTGCAAACCATCTTAAAACCGGAACCACTGTTTTATTATAAGTATTTTCAATATCACAACAACCCATATCTTGAATAGCTCTAATTAAGATTTTATCTATTTTTGCTACTTCATTTGTAAAAATTTTTATTTTTTTCAAAAGATCAAAATTTGGAGCAGGCGAATTAATATTTGGTAAACTTAATTTTAAATCAAATCTTACATTAAAAGAAAAATTACATTTAAAAGGCTTTTTTGGATCAAAGTTTTCTAAATTGGAATCAATATTAAAATTATCAAGAGCAATTATTTTATCTGATTTATAAAATGATTCATCATCTATTACGACAGTTTCTAGATCACCAGAAATTTCTACAGTTTTATATTTTTTATCAAAAATATAATCCTGAATAAGATTTTCATAATTTTTATAAATTTTAGCCATTATGATCCTTTATATAAAAATTTTATCATAATCTATGTATTTTTTACTTCTTTCTTCTTGAATATTTAAATTATTATTAAGATTGGAAATTGAATCTTGTATATTTTCAGCGATAGCTGTAAATGAATTTATAGTTCCAATAGCTTGCGCAGCAGATCCGGCAATAGATTGAGTTAAAATATTTGTAGCTGCTCCGGTAAAAGCATCGTTATTTAATAACATAGTACCACCAATAGCCATTCCAGTTTCAATTGATGTAGTAAGACTTGTCATTGAAGCAGAAACAGATGAACTTACCGAACTTCCTAATCCCATATTCGATAAAATAAAACCATCTGTTAATTGAATACTCGAGCTTAATGAATATACATTGGTACTTGCTGTTGATACCATAGACGAAGTATTATCAATAGTTGAATATTCATTTTTTAATCCAGCGTTAAAATAATTTGATATTAAAGATCTTTGATTAAACATTAAATAAGCTTCAATCCCAACATGCATTGCTTTTATATGAGTATCATACCATCCTTGTATATTAATAGTTGTCCCGGAAACTTGACATTTTTGTGTACCGGTTAACCTTGTATCATTACCAAATAAATGCAATTCATTATAACCAGTAATAAAACTTTCTGCTCCAGATAAATGTATTTTTCCTGATTCAGAAGCAATGTTTACAAATTTATTTCCGATGATATTTATTCCATCTTTTGAAATTTGAAAAATACTAGCAGTATCTTTTCCGAGACTTAGATTAAATCCACTTTTATCAAACTGATAAACAGTATCTTCATCAATTATAATTTTTAATCCTTCTTTACTTAAAATTAATGACGAGGCTCTTTCTAATCCACCTTTACTAGCATTAATATCTGAAATTTGAAAAATAATTTCATCATCAGATAAATAAATATTTGATTTACCTTTATTATGTCTAAGATGCATAATATTTTTATGTTCATCAATATAAATTTCAGAGCCTTTTGGGCTTTTATAAATTAAATGATAATTCTGAGCTTTTTCTTGATTAACTGGTGTTTTTACATTTGCATCTGTTCCTATAATTATTCCAGAATTTATATCATTTTTTAAAAATTTAATTAAAACTTTAGTACCAGGCATTAAAGGAGTATAAGAACCATAAGAAATATATTCTTTATTTGCAGAAAATGGATTTCTTGTTTTTACAAAAGTATCAATTCCATTTTTCAAGAATACATATTTTGAACCTGGAATATTATTTGACATTAATTCCGGAATATAAACTGCGTATCTGTTCATTCCAGCCGGATCTTTTTTGTCTAAAATATAACCTACAAAAGTTCTTCCGGTTAAATCTTTTATCATTCTTTTCTCCTTTTTAATTTTATGATTAGTTCAAGATAATATTGTAATTAAAAAAGAGCTTTTTTAGAGCTATCTAAAAAAGCTCTCTTTAAAAAAAAATAAAGTTTAACTAAAAGTTTTTTCTTTAAAAATCTTAATTGAAGCTTTTTTAGAGCTATCTAAAAAAGCTCTCTTTAAAAAAAAATAAAGTTTAACTAAAAGTTTTTTCTTTAAAAATCTTAATTGAAGCTTTTTTAGAGCTATCTAAAAAAGCTCTTTTTAAAAAAAATAAAGTTTAACTAAAAGTTTTTTCTTTAAAAATCTTAATTGAAGCTTTTTTAGATAACTCTATTTTAGCTCTCTTTTATTTTTTTTCTTTATTTTAAAGACAAAAAAAGTATTTTGGAGCTTTTTTAGAAAGCTCCAAAATTGCTAAATTTAACTATTTACTACTTTAAATGTTTTTGTAAAACATCCAGGGCATACGCAGTTTTCTACACCAAGATCTCCATATGTTTTCTTAATATCGAAAGGATATTTTTGATCTGGAGTTATAATCATACCACAATTAATACATGCCCAATAAGTTTTACCTTCATAATCAACATTTTCAAGCCATGTTTTTGGAACAGAGAAATCTCCAAAAACAACATTAGTATTAAATCCACCATCTTGAGCTACAGCAGATGTTTCAATACTAAAAAATTCTTGAATTTTTCCACCACCAGATACTTTATAATCCGAACAAGCAAAAGTTTTTCCGGCAATTTCTTTTAGAAACCAATCAAAATCTCTATCAACATTATATCCTTCTTCTTTTGCAAGAGTTACTAAAGTATCATAATCTTTAAAAGTAATTTTCATTTTTACTCCTTTTCTTTATTTTATTTTAGTTATTTTTATTCAAATTGAGCTATCTCAAGAGCGTTATCAATCTCTTTTGTAGCAATTTTATTATAAAGTTTGTCAGCTGCTAAATCAAGAACACCTGGATAAGTTTCATCAAAGTCTTTACCATCAAATCTATATTGAATTGTAGGTCTAACGATTGTATTATCAGTAATATTTGAATCATAAACAGAACTCAAATCTGTAATTGGGACAACGCCTTCAAAAAGATTAACTTTTACAATTTCTTTTTTAATTTGATCTTTATCTACAGTATTAATATCATTACTATTAACTTTAATATTTTGGATAATTTTTGGCGTAGTTTGAATCACCAGTACTCTTCCTTTATAATATGAAGGTACAAATGCTTGAGTTGAATTTACAAGACCACCAAAATATGGATTAATAATACTTGTCCAACTTCTATGAGCAACGAATACTGGAGATCCCCATAAATCTCTAAACATCAAGGAAAAGGTTCTATCAATAGTTTGTCCTGTTACAAAAGTTGCATCAAGACCACCCATTCCCATAACATCTTCGGTTTTCATTTGTCTATCACCAGGCGGTGTGAAACTTTCACAAAGAGATAATAAAACATCTCCTAAATTCGCATAAGCAGTTTGATCAGAAATAGAATCTTTTACAATCCCAGGAAATTCAAATAAAACATAGAAGTACCCTTTAATAAAAGGGTGAACTTCTTTTTTAGAACCACCAAGATATCTATTTGGACTTGATAGATTTAAGTTATTCGAAAAACCAGGAAGAAAAGCATATGTAAATTTATTATCAGCCATTTTAGCTCCTTAAATATTATTCTACAATAATTGGAATATCAATTTTTTCGATAGTTCCAATAGGTTTTACTCTAACACTTACGATTAATTTGTATTCATCTTTTAAATAAGTAGCATTAACACTAACCATTTCAAAGATTTCATCTGGATTACTATTGTTTCCAGTTACTATCCATTTACTCATATAATTATTAACTGTACTTAAAACATGAGAGATAATATTATTTGTCTCTTTTAATTGAATAAATGGTTTAAGTAATTTTGGTAAATCAGTTCTCATCAATTGAATTACTTTAACAACATTAATTCTTGAAAGTTTACTTGCTTTTTTATACATAGTTAACTGATCAATACAATAAATACCATCAGTTTCTTTGATAATTGTATTAATTTGAACATCTCTTAATTTTTTAATATCTGCGCTTGAAGCAATATAGCTTAATTTTACATTTGATACAGGAAGTTGAGCTTTAACCATACCTGCAACTGGTTCTGTAATTGAAATAGTATTATCAATTTTCAGATGATTAATCATCATATAATAAGCAGGAGACATTGCTATATTTTTACCAATGAATTCATCATAATGATTCAAATTCCACTGACCACTATATAAAACATTATTATAGCTTGATTGGTAAAGTTTTTCAGTTCTAGCTACATAATCATCGTCAGCTTTATAAGCAATTGGTAACGCTAAAATACCAAGAGCTCTACCAATATCATCTGTTAAATTAATGATTGAGTTCATTACATCATAATCAGAACTCCAATCTACTACATAATTAAATGTATATTCTGGATACATTACTTCTCTAATTTTTGAATCAGTATTGAAGAAATTAATCAAAAGCATTTTAACATTTTCAGATCCAGTTTCTCCTGGTCCATTGAAGTTCATTACTCCATTAATATGCATATTTTTACCATCAGAGCCGTTTTCAAGAACCCAAACTTTTCCTAAAAGTTTTTTATAAACATCTGATCTCAATGTTTTGAATTCTTCAACTACAAGTTCTTCTGTTTCTTCATTTATATAAACTTTAAAGAAATTCAAATCACCCTCGATATAAACGGCATCATAAGTAACATCACTTGCTGTTACATCTGTAGTACTTTCTTTAATCAATTGACCATTTTCAACATATAATTTTACATAATTATATGCACCATTATTATAATATTTTAAAATTATTTTATCTAAACCATTTTTATTGGTTGCTTGAATATAAAGATTTCCTGTAGCATCTCCAAAAACTTTATAATTAGTACCAGTTTGAGTATCTTTAAGAATTACTTCCGGAGTTCCTTGATCTGTTATTAAATCATTGATATCTAAATATTTTTTAAGATCAGGTAAATACTCTTCATTAATTTTTATATTAATGAAATCATTTTTATTATTAATTCTATCATTAATATATAAAGTTTCACCTGTTGTTAAATCAAAAATAGGTGTATTATCTCTTGGATCTGTATCAATTAAAGAAATAGCTATATTTGATGCAATTGTTTTGATACCATTTGGAGAATTTTGATAAATAGTAGCTCTTAAAAAGTTATATTTATATTTTGAATCTCCATCTGCATCTGCATACATTTTTTCAATATCAGGTGCTTCTGTATATTGAATGAAAAATTCATTGTATCCTTCACCTCTAGCTTTACCAAAATGATTTAAAAGATTATTGTTATTAAAAAATTTAATATCGGTTACATTAGAATTACTAACTGCTTCTATAGTTTTTGTAGTTTCATTTAATTTAAGATTGATATTAGCAAAAGTTGCATCACTTGCTACTAATCTTTTAAATAAAACTGAACCTGTAACAGAAAGAGCTCCAATTACATATTCAAGAGCAGGCCCGAATTTAATATAATTTGGTCCACCTGTTTTATAAATTACTTCTTCCATAGTCGCAAATTCCATTAAATCTTCAAGACCAAATTTACTTGGTCCAGCTATTAATGGAGTTCTACCACCAGGAAGAGCTTGTTGAGTCATAGAATAATCTATAACTGATGTTGTAATTCCTGGAATATCATAAACAGCCATTTATTTCTCCTTTTATACTAAAATTGACCATTCGATTCTCAAACCATCATTTGGCCCAAGATTTTTATCGATAGTAGTAAATCTTGCAACTAAAATTTTGTTGTTTGTTGGATTACCATCGCTATCATATTCAACTGCATATAATCCAGCTTCATTAAAAGTAAATGGTTTTACTGCCGGTTCATTTTCTTCTATAATTAATGTAAATTTAATTGTAGTATATTTTTCAACAGTAATTTGACCGGAACTTGTATTTACTTCATGTTCTTCTAATACTATTTGAATATTACCACTTGCATCTTTTGCTGTACTCATAATTCTTTTTAAGTAACCATCTGCGATATATCTGTAATCATTCGAATTAGTACTGATACCAGTAGTAGCAAATTTAGCCGGTTGAGCTAAATCCGAATCATTATCTTGAGGATCTTCAGCATTAGTTCCTTCCGCTCCACCAGATCCGATACCAAAATATCTAATTTCGTAGTTTCTTAAATCTTGAGAAGGATTAGCTAAATTAGCTATCTTTTGAGCCATAAATTCTCTACCATCAAGAACTACTAAGTTTTCTTCATCTGCTAATAATTCGCCAGTTTTAAGATTATATACTTTTGGTTTACCGATGAAAGCTTTTTTTAATTTTTCACCGCTTACTAAAACTTTATCTTCTGGTGTAATAATTTTTTTATCATAATGAATAATATTTTTGATTGCCATATTTTCTCTCCTTTATTAAAATAAATCATAAAAATCAAAGTATAAATAATCTGATTGATTTGTGTTTTTATAATAAATATTTTGCTCAAATGCACTTAATCGTCTAAATTGTTCTTTATAAAAAGTTAAATAAAGACCAAGTGAATCAATTAATTTTGTATAATCAAATCTTTGGAAATTAATTACTTTTTCTTCAGAAAAAGATTGCGAATCTGTTTCAGAAACATTTATTAAACTTTGGTTAATTTCATCAAACTTTTGTTTTGTAAAGTTATTAATTTTTACATGAATACTTTGATTTTCATCGAAAATTTTACTTTCATTTATAGTAGGATTAATAATAGTTGATATTGATTCTTTTGTTTCTTTTGAATCATTATTTTTTATATTAATAATCAATTCATGATTATCTATAATATTTTTATTGTCATATAAATTAGAAAAAAGATTCATTTTAATTATTTTTGAGTATTTTAATTTATCATGATTTAATGTTTTAACTAAGATTTTATTTTGATCATATAATTTATATAAATTCTTATATTTATAAGTAAATATTAATTTAATTATATCCGGTTTTTGAAATCTTTTAGATAAAAATCCTTTTAAATACATTGAAGTTTTAAAAGTTTCGTCTGTCCCTACACTTTCAAATTTATCTTTAATTATTAAAGTTTCTGTAACTTTATTTAAAAAATCAAGTTCAATAGGAAACAGATATTTTTGAAATAATTTATACAATGGTAAAAAGAAATTATCAATAAATTGAGAACCGGTAATTAAATTTAAAAATATAAAATTAATATAAAGTAATAAAATATCATCATTCAAATCAATAAATGAAATTGCTAAATTATAAGCTTCGATATAAAAATTCATAAATTCATCTTCTGTTTCAAAAGAATCGATTAAATTTATTAATTCTGGATATTTTTTATTTAAATATTCTCTAAGTTCTTCATATGTATGATATTTATATTTTGCAGTTAAATAATTTGATAAAAACAATTTCCATCTTCTTTTAAAATTAATCATCTCAGATCTATTGGCATAATTTAAAGTTTGATATTCATGTAAAAACTCTTCGAGAGTATCTAGATGTTCATCAGCCATTATTAAATTATATGAAGCTCTATATGGATTATAATAAAAGTTAAAATCTTTATTATAAAACTTACGCATTCTCGTTATTTCTGCATATTGTAAAATAACTTCAAAATCTGCTCCATCTAAAGTAAAATACAATCCATTAAAATTTTTTACAGAAAATTTATATTTATTAAGCATAGTTAACCCATAAGCTCTGACTATAAAGTTAAAAGTTTTATTATTATCAATATTTGATCTAGCTGATGTAAATTGAATATAAATTAAATTTGTATTAACAGGAAAAAATTTGAAGTCTTTATACTGTTCTAATGTCATTAAATGCTTACCGGTTAATGAGACTTTATCATCAAAAGTTTCTAAAATAGCTTCTTTATTATTTATATATAATGGATCCAATTCATATATTAAATAATAATCTTTTTGAATTACTCCATTTAATTCTCTCTCAATTGGTTTTTTGACTACTATAATTCTATAAAAATTTATAGCACCAAAAATAGTTTCAAAAATTTCTGAAAAAATATTTAATGATTTTAAACTACCTTTAACTTGATAAGCTCGTTCAATAAAATAAACTAATATCTTTTTGAATGTTGGATTTAATTTTTCATAATATTTTTTATCAATTCCATATTGTTTAAAAATAAAATTAATGAATTCATCATCTGCCTGATAATTCATAAAATTTTGAACATATTTTGGTCTATTTAAATATACTTCTTTAAAAAATTCTTTTAAAACATCCTGTAAATTTTCTTTTGAAATTTCATTTAATTTTGCTAAAGCCGGAGCTTCTATAATTGCTCCGGTGTATTGATTTATTAATGTTTCATCAATAAAATTCATTTAAACTCCTTACGAATCATTGATCTTATGGATCAAAATATACAGGACCATCTTGATATGATAAATAATATCCTGGATTATAACATTTACAAATTAAACGACTTTCATTTAACCTTGATCCATCATACGCCCCAATTATATCCCAATATAATGAATTATCAATAATTTCATTATTATAAAGAATTTTAATTTTTGTATCTTTATAAAATTCTTTATCTAATTGTCTATAAGATACCAATAATTTATATATTTCATAATAATAATTAAATATATCCGGATCGGAAATTGTTTCAAAATTTAAATTATTATTTTCATCAAAAGATATTTTTAATATATCATATTTTTCTTGATCTAAACATGATTGATCTTGAAAAATAACTTCTTTTTTTTCGTTTAGTTCATTTAAAAGATCATTCATATAATTATTATATATATTATAATTATCTGTTTCATTTGAACGAAGAACTTGTTCATAATAATCGAATTCTTCTTCTTGTATAATAGGATCTTGATTTAATAGCTTTTTTTGATACAGATCAAAAAAAGCTAAAAAATAACCAAGTTCAAAATTAATTACTCTTTCATCTTTTACTACTCTAAAATTAACATTTGGATATTTATGTTGAATAATTTTAATAATACTATTTAATTTACATAATTGATATGAATTATCTGTTTGATCATATAATTCTGATAATTTATTATTTATAGAGTTATAATTATTTTTTATGAAATTGAAATAATCAAACTGCTCTTCAGTTATAAATTCATCTAAATCATTATTCCAAATATAATGATTTATAATTTTATTTTCTTCAATATCTAATAAACTTTCGTATTTTAATGGAGCATATTCTGCTTCAATTCTATAAATGAAAACTTTTTTATTTATTGCTCTAATATAATCAACATGTTTTACTCTAAAAATTTCAGCTTTATCAAGATTCTCTTTTTCATTTAAATCATAATATCTGAATAAATCTCCAGGTAATGGATTTTTAATTCCAGCAATTGTTAATGTTATAGTTACATTATAACTTGTTCCTTGGATAGTTGGATCAAAATAATTTTGCTGTACCGGAGGGTTTGCTTCGATTACCGGTACAAAATCATAAATACTATATTGGAAATTTTTATAACTAGTTTGAATACTTGTTTCAATATCAAAATTAAAACTATTCTGTGCTTCTATTTTATAATATCTAATAGGAAGACCATTAAAACGAGCATATTTGATAGCATTTAAATAATATCTTTCAATATATTCATCATAGAGATTATACCCTTGTTGAATAACTTCAAATTGATCAATCATTTTAATATTCCTTTACAAACGTAAATTTAATATTTTCTTCATTTATTTTTACAATCAACGAAATTTTTACAGTATAAAATTCAGATTCTGAATCAATTTTAAAATCTATTAATTCGAGAGCTTGATTATATAATAAAGCAAAATCGCTAATAAAACCGGTAATATCGCTAGTAATTTTTTCATAAAAAGAAGGTAATTTTTTAGTTTGAATATAATGTTTTAAATTTGATCCAAATGCGTTAGAGCAAAACACAGATTGATAATTGGTATTTACAAAAGTTAAAAATTGATCAATAAAAAATTGTTTAAAATCTGTAATCATATTAAAATCAATTGGACCAAAATTTACATCTGTAAAATATTCATATTGTTTTACAACATATTCTCTTAAATTTTCTATTTTAGAAAATCCAGAAAAAAATAAGAGACCTATATAATTTATTTGCTCTGGAGATAATTTATTGAATAAAAAGAAATAATTTATTTCATTATCGATTTCTATTTGTAAATCAGATTGCTTCACATCAAAAAGTTGATCTAATAAAGCATTATTCGGCCAGAGCTTTTTAAGTTTAGTATAATTAAAATAATCTTCATTACCAAAAGATTGAATAAAATTATAATTTTTTAAAAATAAAATTATAACTTGATTTTGATCTTCATAAGATAAATCAATTAATTTAATTTTACCATCAAGAATAACTTGCTTTAAAGGAATATATTTTTGTAATTCTGGAATATTTTTTAAATCATCTAAAGTTATTACTATTTTATCTTTATCTAAAGTAAAAAATAAATCTGGAGAATATTTTTTAATTAATGACATATTTCATCCTTTAATTTTTAAATATATTTTTTTGTTGAAAAGGAATAATTCGAAAAAAAAGAGCTTTTTTAGAGTTTTCTTTTTTTGCTCTTTTAAACTTTTTTAAAAAATTATTTTTTTTAAAAAAAGTTCAAAAGAGCTTTTTTAGAGCTATCTAAAAAAGCTCTTTTAAGAAAAATAAAGTTTAACTGAAAGTTTTTATTTAAAAATCTTAATTGAAGCTTTTTTAGAGCGCTCTTTTTTTGCTCTTTTTCTTAAGACAAAAAAATAGAGAGCAAATGCTCTCTATTTTAATCCATTTAAAGCTTTTTTTCTTGCTTCTTTAATTTCATTAAAATATTTAAAAATATAATCTTTCATTTTAACTGGCATATTCCTTATCTCTTCGAAAGTAAATGGCATATCTGCTGCACTTTTTAAAGTAACGAATTCATTAATAAAATGTTGCCAGTTTAATTTTATTAATTCATTATCCAATAAGAGATAAGGCCTTACGAAAAAATTCAATTTCAGGAGAAATTGTAAATGTATGTTGATAACCACAATACGGACATACTTCCGTTGTTTCAAAAATTGGGGCATATTTATCCATTTCTGATAAATCAATTTCTGAAATAAATTTCTCTTTTAATTTCATTGGCATTTCTTTAAAGAAAATATAAAGATCTTTGAAATCTCCAAATCCTTTAACATTAGGATTAATATTAAATTGAGTCACAAGAGATCTTCTTTTTGCTGTTTTTTTATAAACTTTTACTTCTTTAATAAAATAAATAATAGAATTCAATGCAGATAACATAGTATTAACATTTAAATCTTTTTCATCTACATCACCTTCATATTTTGAAAGTTCAAGTCTAATTATTTCAGGATTAAATCCAAAAGTAATATCCATAGTATTATTTAGAAAAGATTTCGTAATGCTATAATTATAATAATCAAAATTTACTACATCTTCTTCAAATCTAAAATCTAAAGTTTCAACAGAACCTTCCGCAATGAATTCTTTACCACATCCTTGACAAGTTATTGGATATTCTGTTAATTTTTCAAAACTATTTTTAATTAATCCAAAAATTAATAATGATCTATCGATAGGAATTATAGTATTTAAAAAATTATCTAAAGTTTCAAAATATTCCGAAGCAGGTATATCATCAATAATTGTATGTTTTAAAATTAATTTATTAATATGATTCATATATGTTGGATATGAAAATCTTGTCGTTTTTAATAAAATTTCTTCTTCACTTTTTAAAGGTGTTACTACAACATTTTTCTTTAATGCTGGAAGAAAAATTTCAAGAGATTCAATTTCATATATTTCATTTAAAACAGATAATGCAAGCTCTGCTTTTGATTTTTTTGGTTTAATTTCTTTAGTTTTTTTAATATATTGTGTTGGATCAAGAGTCTCTTTTTGCTCTTGTTCTAAAAAAGCTTCTTGAGATATTTGAGGTGTAGGTACTTTTGGTTGAGATTCAGGTTGAATCTGAGGAGAAACCCCAGCTTGTAATTGGGCGTTTTCTTGTTTTAATTTATTTAATTCTTCTTGTAATTTTTTAATATCATTTGGATTTTGATCCATTTTAACTCCTTTAAATAATTTGCGTAATATTTTCTAAATCAGAGATTTCTTTAATGTTATTTAGTTTATTAAGATCATTTTTTAACATACCTTTTTGATAAGAAATATTACTTAATTCTTGAGATGCATTTTGTTGTTTGTTAATATCATAATAATTATTAAACCAATCAATTAAACTAGTTTTTTTAACTTTAAAAATCGGTTCAAGTCCAAGATCTTTTAAAGTTTTATCTGCCATGTATTCAATAAAATAATTACCACTTTCTTTCGTAAATCCTGGAATACTTCCATCTTTATGGAGATATTCATTCCAATCTTTTTCTATTTTCGCTTGTTCTTCTGTGTACGAATATACGAAATCTTCAAACCAAGATTTCAAATGTTTAAATCCTTGACGTTCTTCTCTCATCAAAATTTTTAATACATTCATGTTAGTTGGAGTATGAGTTGTAAGTTCATCATAAGCAATTAATTTAAGAATTTGACTAAATCCTTGAATAGCGTTATTA
>Ga0256836_1000281_pt1 | contig 29432 bp, 36 predicted proteins | sample 4561380metaG_FD_185974 | JGI IMG/M metagenome (GOLD analysis project Ga0256836, IMG submission 185974) | Hydrothermal vent microbial communities from Guaymas Basin, Mexico - 4561-380 | ecosystem: Environmental > Aquatic > Marine > Hydrothermal vents | place: Mexico: Guaymas Basin | collected...
GAAGTTTTTTCATATGTCTGATACCGCCGAGAACTTTTTCAAGTTTAGCTCTTCTTCTTTCAAGAATTAATCTTTCTTTTTTAGTTAAAAGGTTTACCTGACCGCTTTCTTGCATTTTTTCGATAATCTCAAGTTTTCTGATTGATTTTTGAATAGTAGGGAAGTTTGTAAGCATTCCACCAAGCCATCTGTGATTTACATAAGGCATTCCTGCTCTTGTAGCATGTTCTTTAATAGCTTCAACAGCCTGTTTTTTTGTTCCGACAAAAAGAATTGTTTTTCCTTCAGCCGCCGCATCTCTTACAACATTACAAGCATATTTAAGATGTCTAAGTGTTTTTTGTAGGTCAATAATATAAATATTTTTTCTTACACCAAAAATATATTTTTTCATTTTCGGGTTCCATCTTCTTTTTTGATGCCCAAAATGAACACCGCACTCTAATAAATCTTTCATAGTTACGTTACACGCCATTTTTGCTCCTTGAATTATTTTATTTTCTTGGATTGGGTTTAGCCTCCCTCCCCATTAACAAGCAAAGCTTGCAACCCACCAAGGATTGAGAGGTGAGGATTGAAATGGAATTTTACTATATTTTTATGATAAAATGTTATAAATATAAAATAAAATTTACTTAAAAAAAGGAAAAACAATGCCAATGCTTGACAGTTTTTTAGTAGACCACGTAAAAATGCCATCTCCCGCAGTTAGAGTTGCAAAAAAAATGAAAACTCCAAAAGGAGATACAATTACCGTATATGACCTTAGATTTGCAAAACCTAATAAAGAAATCATAAGCGAAAAAGCCATGCATACATTAGAACATCTTTTTGCGGGATATATGAGAGACAATCTTCCAAACTATGAAATAATCGATATTTCCCCTATGGGTTGCAGGACAGGATTTTATATGAGCGTAATAGGAGAGCCTGAAGATAAAGAGATTGTTGAGGCGTTTAAAAAATCGATGCAAAACATTTTAGATACAGATGAAATTCCAGAAGCAAACATATATCAGTGCGGGAGCTGTTATATGCATTCATTGGATGCGGCAAAAAAAGTTGCAAAACATATTTTAGATAAGGATATTGTTGTTATAAACAATGAAGAATTAAAGCTTAATCCTGAAAAAATACCTAATGTATGTGACGTTGATAAAGATAAAGTAACGGAACTTGGGTGAGGATTTTAAAAAAAGAGTGGCTTTTTTTTATTTTTTTATCTCTTTTTTCTCTGTAAATATTGCAGGAAATGGATTTTTAATAGCTTTTTTAGCTAACTTAATAGCCCTTAGGTTTTTAGAAAAAAAACGTATCTTTTATTCCACAAATACTCTCTTACATCTTTTGTTGTTTCTTATTTATTAATTTTACTTATTATTCAAAAAATAATTTGACTTAATAATTATTTTCCGATAAAATGAGAGAAAAATTATCTCAAAAAGGAAGAACTATGAAAAGAAGAAGTGCATTAAAAAAATTAGGGCTTTTAGGATTAGTAGCTGCAACAACTCCTGCAATTGCAAGAGAAGTTGAAACAAAATTCTGTAATGTATATACAAAATACAGACCTGAAATCCATAACAGAAATATAATGCATATTAAAAACCCTTTAAACCCTACAAAAGGAGAACTAAAACACACTCCAGAAATAAAAGTTGGAAATACTGACAGCAGAGGATATACTTTAGTGGAAGTTACAATAGGAAGCAATGGAATTATCCATCCAAGCACTTCTACTCACTGGATCGATTTTATAGAACTATATAAAGACGGAGAACTTATTGATAAAGTTGTATTTGAACCTGGGAAAGCTATGGGGTATGCGGCTTTTAGAGTTAAACTTGATGGAGCTAAAACATTAAAAGCTATAGCCGGATGTAATATCCACGGCATTTGGGAAAATAGCATTAATATAAATTAAGCGAATATTCTTTCGCTTTTTTTGTTATAATTTCAAAAAGGTTGTAGAGGCTAAAAATTCTTAATTTTTAGCCCCTGCAACCTCCAAAAAGGAGGTAAAAATGTTTATCTTCACCGATAAGCTCGAAAAAAACCCTGATATTCAGCTTGAAGAAAACAAAAAACAGATTATCTTCTCCACAGTAAAAAACGAAAAAATCATAAACTGGCTAAAAACTCACAGTTTTCCTGAAAGTTTTATCGAAGATATTCAAAGTGAAGACCAGTCTTTAATATATGAAGAAACGGAAAATTTTAAACTTCTTATTTTAAAATATATTAAATTTGACGAAGAAGAAAACCTCCTTTATGATGATAGCAATGTTGTAATTATTATTACAAAAGATAAGTTTTTTATTCTTTCAGAAGAAAAAGAGATTATTACAGAACTTGCAAGAAAATTTGAAAAAAGATATAAAAATCAAGAATTTGAATATGTAACTTATTTAATAGCGGATATTTTAATTGACAACACAATTTTAATTGTTGATGTAATAGATGAGGCTTTAGAAGATTTAGAAGATAGTATTTTTCACGAAAATATAGAAGAAGATGAACTTCAAAAAGATATATATTACGCTAGACGTACATTAAACAGAATTTCAAAAGTAACAATTCAAGCAAGAGAAGTAATAAGAAAAGCTTATAGCAATTTTCCTCCAACCATTAGAAAAAAATTGAAATATGAATTTATTGATTTAGAAGAACATTTAAAATATTTAATTAACGAATCAAGAACTCTGCTTGACAGAACAGGTTACCTATTAAATCTTCACATGGGTATTTTATCTACAAGAATGAATAAAGCTATGCAACGCTTAGCAGCTATTTCACTTATTTTTTTACCTTTAACATTTGTTGTCGGAAATTACGGAATGAATTTTAAATATATGCCTGAACTTGATTGGAAATATGGTTATTTTGCCGTATGGATTGTAAATATTACTCTCGCTGGTGGTATATTTATCTGGCTTAAAAAGAAAAAGTGGATTTAAGTAGCTTTTGTGTATTTTGGAAGAGTCCCATATCTTTTCTTATATTCTTTATGTAAAAATTCTTCAACGCTGTTTGGCCAATCAGTAACTGCCCATCTGACTTTTAAATCATCAAAATTAACTCCATCCTCTAACATTCTTTTTCTGGTTGAATGAGGCGTTTTACCTTTTACAAGTCCTTGTTTTACTCTCATTCTAAGATTAGATGCTCTTCCTATATGTAGGATTTCTCCACTTTCATTTATTACTTCATAAACACCCGATTCGTTTGGAACTTTTATTCCATCACTTCTAGCATCTTTTAAGAGTTCATCAAAAGAGTAAAAATCACTCCAATGAAGTCTTATTGTTGGAATTTTAATTTCGTTCACTATTTCCCCTTTAGTGTCAGTCACTGCTAAATATTAAAAATAAAAAAGTGAGGAAGATTAAACTCCTGCTTCCTCTCTTCTTTGAAGATAATCCCAATATTCATCAACATTTTTTTGCCATTCTTCAATAATCCATTTATTTTCAGGCTTAAATAAATGAGCAAATCTTCCCTGTCTTGAAAGGTATTCTTCAATAGGAATTTTCTGCTTTGGTCTGTATGTGATTCTTAGTTTGTGTCCATCTTCAATTTCATAAAGTGGAAATGCACACGTTTCAACCGCTAAATCAGCAATTTCAGTTGTTTCTTCCGGTTTAAATTTCCACTCAGTTGTACATGGACTAAGTGCGTTAATAAATGTAGGTCCTACTGTACTAATTGCTTTTGCAGCTTTAGTTGCTAAATCTTTCCAGTGTTTTGTACTTGGAATTGCAGTTGCAACGTATGGACATCCGTGAGCTGCCATAATCATAGTCAGGTCTTTTTTTCTTTGCTTCTCACCATAACTAACTCTACCTCTTGGAGTTGTTGAAGTATGAGCCCCAAGTGGAGTAGCAGAACTTCTTTGACCACCTGTGTTTGCGTAGTTTTCATTATCAAGACAAACATATAAAAAGTCATGCCCTCTCTCAGCGGCACCACTTAATGACTGAAAACCAATATCATAAGTTCCACCATCACCACCAAATGCTACAAATTTAATTCTTCTATCTTCATTATAAAGTTTATCTTTTTTGCTAAGTGCTTTATACATAGCTTCAGCACCAGAAATTGCTGCAGCCGCATTTTCAAATCCAATATGTATCCAAGAAACATCCCAAGAAGTATATGGATAAATCGCACTACAAACTTCAAGACATCCAGTCGCAGTTGAGATTACTAAATCATCATCAGTAGCATTTACTACTTCTCTTACAATCATACTGTGAGCACACCCGGGACAAAGTCTGTGCCCACCTTGAAACCTGTCAGGAGTACAAGCAAATTCTTTTAAATTAGTAATATTTTTCATAAAAAACTCCTTAATTAAATGAAAGTTTTGGACCTCTAAGGTTAATGAAACCTTGTAAGTCAGTAACTCTTTTTCCAGCTTTTGCGTTTTCGTTTGTCTCTTTAATAACGTCTAAAATATGTTCAACAGTAGTATCTCTTCCACCAAGCCCATAAATATAATTTGTCATAATTGCACTTTGTCCGTTTGCAGCAAGTGCTCCTGCAACTTCATTATAAAGTGCTCCAGTTGTCCCCATTGGTGCACTTCTATCAAGTGCTGCAACAGCTTTTACATTTTTAAGTTTTTCAGCAACTTCATTATAAGGGAATGGTCTAAATACTCTTGGCATCAAAAGCCCTACTTTAATTCCCTCTTCTCTTGCTTTATCTACGGCAAGTATAGCAGTTTCATAAGCACTTCCCATTAAAACAAGTGCAATATCTGCATCATCAAGTTTATAAGTTTCAACAAGATTGTATTTTCTTCCACTAATTTTCTCAAACTCATCAAAAACTTCTTTTATAACTGCTGGACTATCCATTAAAGCTTTGTGTTGGTTTGCTTTATGCTCAAAATGCCACTCTTCTTCTGTTTGCGCACCATAAGTTACAGGATTTTTTGTATCAAGCATTGGATTTAAAGGTTTGTATTCGCCAATAAATTTATATGCATCCTCATCTTGAAGAGGTTTTACTACTTGAGCTGTGTGTGATACTAAAAATCCGTCTTGGTTAGTAGTTACCGGAAGTCTTACTCTTTCATCTTCAGCAATTTTAAACGCACATAAAGTCATATCATATGCTTCTTGAGGATTGTTTGCAATTAAATGAATCCACCCGGCATCTCTTCCAAGATAAAGGTCTGAATGGTCTCCGTGAATATTTAGAGGAGATGCAAGGGCTCTATTTACAACAGTCATAACAATCGGAAGCCTCATACCACTTGCCTGATATAAAACCTCTACCATTAAAGCATAACCCTGGCTTGAAGTCGCAGTAGCAACTCTACCACCGGCAGCTGCAGCACCAACACAGGCACTCATTGCTGAGTGTTCACTTTCAACCATTACAAATTCACCATCTACATATCCGTCTGCTAAAAACTGAGCGTAATTTTGAACAATTGGAGTTGATGGAGTAATAGGATAAGCAGCTACTACATCTACTTGAGCCTGACGCAGAGCATGAGCTGCTGCCATATTTCCATCCCAAACCTCTTTACTTTTTAATTCATATTTTTGTGCCATGTCTATCCTTTAATCTTTTTTAGGCCATTGTTTTAATGCTTCATCATTATCAACATATTCAGGAAACATTAAAAGAGATTTAATAGGTGTAGGACATACTTCTACACATACCCCACATCCTTTACAAAGATTATAGTTAATTCCCACTATTTTTGCCTGTTTTTTTCCTCTTTTATTTACAACCTCTTCAACTATAAAACAGCTATCAGGACAGCTTACCCAACAAAAATCACAGTCAATACAAAGGTCTCTATTAAATACCGGTTTTTCAACTCTCCAATCAGCAACTGAGTAGTTATATGAATGGAATTTGCTTCTTTTTTTGTGCTCTGGGTCTTCAAAACTTGGAAGCACTGCCCCAAACTGAACTTTATCCCAAGTTGTTAGCATTTCTTTTGGTGTTGCCATAATTTCTCCTTATTTTACTTCTTCATAAGCTCTTTTAATAGCTCTTAAGTTACCCTCAATAATTTTTTTAGGAAATTTTGATAAAATATCTTCAATTGATACTAAAAAGTCTTCAAAAGGAATAATTTCACTTACTTTTATAAAAGCACCTAGCATTGGAGTATTTGGAATAGCTCTTCCAATTTCTTCTTGAGAAATTTTAATAGCATCAATTACATAAACTTTTTTACCTTGAAGATGTTTTGCCATTGCAAGTAAATCATCTTTATCCAAATGAGATGTTACAATAAAAACAGTATCATCGGTTGTATTTTCTACAATTTCTTCTTGAAATACAAGTGAAGGGTCAATTACCAGTACATAATCCGGTATCATCCATTTTGAATGGTCTAAAATAGGTTTATCATCTATTTTATCATAAGCCGTCATAGGTGCTCCTCTTTTTTCTGCACCATACACTGAATACGCCTGAACGTACTTTCCAGTTCTTGCCATAACGTCAGCTAAGGCTTTTGCACCAGTTACCGCTCCTTGTCCTGCACGAGAGTGCCATCTAATTTGTAGCATATCTATCCTTTTTTTGCATATTTTACCTAAAATCAACTTAAAGTAATCTTAATATAGCATAATTTTTCTCTTATTTAAATATAAACTATAAAAAATAACTCTTTTCTGTAACAATTTGTAATTTAAGTTGTTAAAATATATTTTACAGCCTCTAATACATTTGGCTTTATAATTTCCGCACATCTTTTAAAATTCTTCTTATTTTCATAATCAAATTCAACCCCGATATATTTGACTCCGGCTTCTTTAGCACTTACCATATCAAGACAGGTATCACCAATCATCCAAGTATCTTCTTTGTTTGCGTTCATTAAATGAAGAGCTTTTAAAATAGGCTCAGGATGCGGCTTTGGATTAATTACATCCTCTCTTCCTATCAAAACTTCAAAATTATCCATAATCCCGAAATGCTCTAAAAGTTCTCTTGAATAAAGCCCTGTTTTTGTAGTAACAATTCCAAGTCTTGCAAATTTTTTGGCTTCTTTTATTGCCTCTTTTGCCTTTGGAAGCAAAACAGTTTTTTCTTTTGAAATTTCACGATATCTTTTTTTGTAAAGATTTACATAATCCCACACATTTTCATCAATTCCAAGCTCTTGAAACATAATATCAAGAGGAAGTCCAATTAGTCTTTTTACTGCCTCATCTCCCGGATACTTTTTGTCAAAACTTTCAAAAACATATCTAAACCCATCAAGTATGGCATCCGTAGAATCAATAAGCGTTCCGTCTAAATCAAAAAGAATAACTCTCACACCATTTCCTTACTTCACTTTTAATTTCAAATATTTCATTAATATTGTTTATTCTAATATCTTCAAATTTTTTAATTGCATCTAAAATCATCTTACTGATACCTAAAAAACCTATTTTTTCTTTTAAAAACAGATTAATTGCAAACTCATTTGCCGTATTTACCACAACCCCTAAGTCACTTTTTTCTAAAAGCAAATCTTTTATCTCCCAGATTGGATACCTTTTTTTTATAATTTCTCTAAATTCAAGATTTCTTATTTCAAGCAGATTAACAGGCTTTAAAATTTCATCTTTAACATCACCTAAAATAGCAAAGGCAATAGGAAGTTTCATATCGGTTTTAGAAATATGAGCAGTTGTACTTCCGTCTTTAAACTCTACAAGAGCGTGAATTATGGATTTTGTTTCTATAAAAGCATCTATATTTTCAGTATTAAAAAGCCACTTAGCTTCAAGAAGTTCAAAAAGTTTATTTACCATAGTAGCAGAGTCAATGGTAATTTTTACACCCATTGACCAGTTTGGATGATTTAAAACATCTTTTAAAGTAGCGTTTTTTATTTTTTCTATATCCCAGTCTCTAAGCGCTCCACCACTTGCAGTAATATAAAGTTTTTTAAAATCCTCTCTTTCTCTTAAAAGATACCAAAGCCCAAAATGCTCACTATCAATTGGAGTAATTTTGGAAGTATCTATAAATTTTCCTGCATTCACCAAAGACTCTTTATTAGCAAGTGCTATTTTTTTATTAAGCTCCTGGGCTTTAAGAGTAGGCCTAAGTCCTGCATCTCCTACCAATGCATTTACAACCAAATCACTTTTTGATTTTTCAATAACTTCCAAGATTGCTTCTTCTCCAAACTTAACATCTTTAAAATTTACTTTTTTAGCCGTATTTTTATCTTTTACAACCACATATTTTGGCTTAAACTCTTTAATCTGTCTATTTAAAAGCTCATAATTACTACCAGCCACCAAAGCCTCAATTTCTAAATTATAATGTCTTGCAATCTCAAGTGTATTTACTCCAATACTTCCCGTACTGCCAAGTAAAACCATTAATGTCCCATTGTTTGAATTATCGCCCACATAAGAGGAGCTGCAAACAGATATCCGTCAATTCTATCTAAAATCCCTCCGTGTCCTGGTAAAATATTTCCACTATCCTTAACACCTGCTCTTCTTTTTAAATAACTCTCAAACAAATCCCCAAAAACACTCGCAACACTAACACTAAATGCAATTAAAAAGGAACTTAAAAAATCAAAAAAAGCAAGTCCTACAAAACTTCCTATAAGGGTAGCTACAAAAACACCTCCAATAACGCCTTCCCAAGATTTATTAGGAGATGTAGGACAAAATCCCTGATTGATAAATTTTCTTGCAAAATTTTTACCTATTAAATAAGCAAAACTATCTGTTAATGCTACAATCAAAATAAGCCATCCAATCATTCCCATTGATGTTTTTAAATATAAATCAAATAAAATCATCAAAGATAAAAAAGGATAAAGAGAAATTGAAACCAAATTAATATCTTTTTGATAAAACGCTACATAAGAAGCAACGCTAATAACCCCTAAAACTCCAATAAAAACAGGATTTACAAAAATACCAAGGGCTGCTAAAAAAGATAAAAAATAAAACACCCTCTCATCATTTACACCAAAAAGCCTTCTAGCTTCAAACATCCCAGCAACTGCAATAACCGCTATTAAAAGCCCTGTCAGATACTTATTATCTATAAGTCCTACAATTAAAATAAATGCAATTAAAACAATACTTGTTATTAATCTCTCTTTCATTTTATACCTTTAAATTTATATGTTTTATTTCTCTTTTAATTTTCTCTTTTGAATCATCTTCTGGCAAAATTTTCTCAACCTCTTCAACTTCTTTTATATCTTCGATTTTTCTTTCTTTTTCAGCGTTTGTAATTTTTTGAATCTCTTTTGAGACAACTTCTCTTGCCACATAATCAGCCGCAACTGTCGAAGCTACTTGCATATTTTGATTAATCCAAGTAATATTGTGAATTAGCATAGTTTCACCTTTATGGTGTTGTATTTTCCATATTCTACATTTGCACCCTCTTTTATTTTTACGAATTTTCTTTTTGTATAATCGACTTCACCCTCATCTTTTGAACTAAAAGCCACTGCAAGTTCTGCCGCTTTTTTAATTATATCATTATTTACATTTAATTTATTGTTTTTTACAATTACGTGAGCTCCCGGATGATTTTTTATATGAAACCACAAATCGTTTGCGTTTGCACTTTTTAAAAGCTTAATATTTCCTTTTTCGTTTTTACCTACTAAAATCAGATAATCATCATAATAAAATTTTGCAATGTTTTCCTCTTCTTTTTTCTCTTTTTTAGGAGGCTCATATGTCTTTAGCTCACTTAAACTTTTTGCATTCTCAACAAGCTTTTTATAGTTTTGCAAAAAATTAAGCTGCTCTTTTAAATAGTTTTTTTCAATATGCAGGTTTTCGGCTTTTTTCTTAGCTTTTTTCGCAAGACGATAATAATAATTTCCAATTTCATTGATATTTTTAAGCTCGGGCAAAGGAATAGTTATTTCATTTCCTTCAAAATCATAAGTTTTTAACTCTTTTTGATAAGGTTTTATCTGATAAAGGTTTGCCATAGCAACATCTGCGTAAGTTTTATATTTTTGAGCTTTTTTTAAAAGCTCATCTTCACTATCGAGCGAATTTAGTTTCTTTTGTATTTCTTTTATTTTTTTGTCTATTTTGTTTAGAATTGACTGTTTTTTTTGATTAAGTCTATTTTTATATTTTTTATTAAAAAGCTCTTGAGTATATTTTTCTAAATCATCAATCTCAAAAACTTTCTCTTTTATCTCTATACTCGGAAGCTCTTCAAGCTTAACCCCGGGCTTTACCACACGGCTTGATATGTTTTCGCTGATATGTCTTAAACTCTCGATTACTCTATCTTCTTCATCAAGAATTATCGCATTTGTATAACGCCCTGTAAATTCAAAACGAATTTTTACAATCTCTTCTTTAAAATTGTTTTGGTTTTTAGCAGTAATTGTAAGTATTCTCTCTTTTACATTAACATCAAGCAGTTTTGCTTTTGTAAATTTTTTCTCAAGCACAATATCAAAAGGGGCCCTAAACTTCTTAACAAGAGGATAATCGATATTAATATAAATATCTCCACTCCCTTTTGTCAAATCAAAATAATATTTATCATTATCAAACTGCATTAAAATAAGATTTTCATCAACCCTAAAGGCTTTTTTAATAAATTTATGTTTTTTAATCTCATCTGCAATTTTTTTCAGTATAAACGCTTTCATTTTTCCCTCATTCTAAATTTTATCCGCATCTAAGCCCATATTTTGCTAGTTCTATAAACTTTCTTACCTTTTTTTTGTCCTTTTTACCGGGTCTAATCTCAACCCCACTACTTACATCAACTCCGTAAAAGCCATACCTTCCAACCTCAAAAACATTCTCAGGAGTTAGTCCGCCGGCAAGTATTATGTTTGAATTGTCCCTATTTTCAAACCACTCAATAGGAAGTCTTTTTCCACTTCCACCATACTCTTTTACAAAAGCATCAACTATTTTATACCTATTGCCGTATTTTTTTAAATCTTTTTTCTCTTTTGCCCTAACAACCGGTAAGTATTTACAATTTAACTTGCTAAAAAACTCTTCATCCACATCAAAATGAATTTGAGCAATATCAGCTTTTAAAAATTCCATCGCGCCGTTTATCGCTTCAGCACTCATTCCTACAAAAAGAGCTACTTTTGTAACAAAAGGGGGCAGCTTTTCTATAATTTTTTTAGCCTCTTTTGCTTCAATAAATCTTGGAGACGGTCTGTAAAAAACAAACCCTAACGCATCAGCCCCCGCATCAACTGCCATTTTTGCATCTTCATAGTTTGTTATTCCGCAAATTTTCACTCTCATTTTACACCCTTAAACTCTCAATTGCTTTTTTATAATCACTTGATTTAAATATATAACTACCAGCAACCAGAATATCAGCCCCGGCTTCTTTTAACAATTTAGCATTTTTGTCATTAACCCCTCCATCAACTTCAATCAAAAGGTTTGGATTTTTCTTACTTGCTAAATCTCTAAGCTCTTTTATTTTATCAATTACACTTGGAATAAACTTTTGACCCCCAAAGCCCGGATTTACGCTCATTAAAAGAACCATATCAACATCTGCTACAACATACTCAAGCAGACAAACAGGTGTTGCGGGATTTAGCACGACTGCCGGGCGGATACCCTCATTTCTTATTTTTTGAATAACCCTGTTGATATGTTTTTCTTCTTCTATATGAAAGCTTATAAATTCAGGCTTAAGATGCTTATACATATCGATAAAAAACGGAATATTCTCTACCATAAAATGAATATCAAGAGGCACATCAGTAGCTTTTTTTACAGCTTCAACTATCATAGGACCCATTGTCATATTAGGCACAAAATGTCCATCCATTACATCAACGTGAATATAATCAGCCCCGGCTTCACTTACTTTTTTTACATCCTCAGCTAATCTTCCAAAATCTGCACTTAAAATACTCGGTGCTATTTTCATTTTATTCCCCTTACCTGATTTCTTCCTAAGTTTTTAGCTTTATATAAAGCTTTATCTGCTCTTTTTACCACATCTTCTATGCTTTCACCTTTTTTAAATTCTGTAACTCCAACACTCACAGTTAATTTAATTCCATTAAAATTAAAGTTTTCAACCAATTTTCTTAAATCCTCAGCTTTTTTAATACCGTCTTTAAAATCTGCTTCTGGTAAAACCAAAATAAACTCCTCTCCCCCCCATCTTCCAAAGATATCATTTTTTCTTATATTGTTTTTTATTATATTACTGAATTTCATTAAAACCTTATCCCCCATTTCATGACCGTAAGTATCATTGATGTTTTTAAATTTATCCAAATCAAAAAACAACAAACTTCCATAGGTTTTATTTAAAATCTTATTTATTTCACGCTCTAAAGCACCCCTGTTATAAATTTTAGTTAATGCATCCATATCTGAACGTCTTTTTAATTTTACAAACAGATAAATAAAAACAGCAACAATAATAAAAAAAATCAGCAATATTAAATAATTAAAATTATAACTGCTTTTTTCCATTAAAATCACATTACTGTATTTTGAAATAATCTCTTTTTTCTCCTGCGGGGTAATATTGTCTATCGCTTTGTTTATTTTTTTAACTAACTCTTTATTTTTCTTACTTATCATAACTTGTAAATCAAACTTAAAAGGAGTTTTAAAACTCAAAACTAAATCCTCAATATTTTCTTTTTTTAAATACCACATCAAAGAAGGCAAAACATCAACAACACACTGAGCTTTATTAGCTTGTACAATTTTTAAAGCTTCAGCAGTATTAATTGTTTCTATATATTTTATATTAGGATAATGAAGCTTCATCAACTTTTCAGCAGTATAATCCTTACCTACGGCAATACTCTTAATATCAGAAATCTTTCTAAAAGAATATCTTTTATTACATAAAATTCCAAAAGGAAATGAAATATAAGGTTTTGAAAAATATGCAAACTTTTCCCTTTCCGGAGTTTTAGAAGTATCTGGCGTAACATCAGCAACATTTCTCTTTATTGCTTTTAAAACATCAGTCCATTTATTCACTATAATAAAAATATAATCAATATCCGCTTTTTTGGCAATAAGCTTCCAAAAATCAATTCCAATACCTTTTAGATTACTATCTGAAAGATAATGAAAAGGAGGCCAGCTTGTAGTTACATAAACTTTAAACAGTTTAGATTTAGGTGTTTTAAAATAAAAAATATCTTCCATAGGAGTCAAATCATTATAATAATATTTGCTTAAAATAACTCCATTCCATACAATATCTAAATTTCTTTTAAATTCTGATAACTCGGATTTATGCTCTAAAAGATAGTTTCTATCTCCTATAATAATTTTTTTTGGAAAAATTATCATCTTATCTAAATGATAAACATAAATATCTTTTTTATTATCTAAATCCTTAAAATCTTCAAAATATATTGCATCTACTTTTCCTTTGAAAAAATCCTCTACAGAACCACTAATACTTTTATAATGGGAATTAACAGAACTTAAAACTATTTTTGCCGCTAAATTGGCATTTACAATAGTGTTAATGTCACTTAATTTTTTTTTATGAGTCAGAATTATTCCTGTTTCTTTTCCCTTTTGACATAAAATCAAAAAATTTTTATGCTTAAACACATAAGGAATAAAATCGGAACTTACAATATATAAAGAATGGTTGTCTAAACTATCTGTACTATTTACCTCTTTAAAAGACAAAGAAAAAGAAAATGTTACAACAATTATCAATAATATCGATTTATACAATGTCTCTTCCTTAAATCACCATATAACTCAATTCTTCTATCCCTAAAAAAAGGCCAAATTTTCCTAACATCAGCTGCAGATTTTAAATCAATCTCACTTTCAACAATTTCCTCTTTATCTCCTGCCATTGCTATTTTTTCACCTTGAGGACCAAAAACAAAACTTCTTCCCCAAAACTCAATTCCACCAAGTACTCCGCTTTCATCTTTTTCTTTACCGACTCTATTTACAGCTATAACATAAACCCCGTTTGCCACAGCATGCCCTCTTTGAACGGAAATCCACGCATTTAACATTTTTTCTCTCTCTTCAGGGGTATTTTCTTTTTCACAAAGCTCGTCTTTTCTATCTTTTGGACACATCAGCCATCCTATTGCCGTTGGATAAATCAAAACCTCAGCCCCTTTTAAAGCCATAATTCTTGCAGCCTCAGGATACCACTGGTCCCAACAAACCAAAACCCCAAGTCTTCCTATACTTGTATCAATAGGTTCTATTTCATCACCTGGCGTAAAATAAAACTTTTCATAAAAACCTGGGTCATCAGGAATATGTGTTTTTCTGTATTTTCCGGCAATTTTACCTTTATCAAAAACAACGGCAGTATTGTAATAAATACCATCCATTACCTTCTCAAACAGACTTGTAACTAACACAATATTTTTATCTCTACTTACCTTTTTCCAAAACTCAACATCTTCATTAAAGCTCTCAGCTAAATCAAAAAATTTTGTATCTTCGCTTTTACAAAAATATTCGCTCTGATGAAGCTCCCCTAAAATAACAAGTTCCCCTTTTGCTTTTTCAATCATATCAAGGGTATGTTTAACAGTAGCTTCTTTACTTCCTTTATACTTCTGTTGAATCAAAGACACCCTCATCAACAACTCCTATACTTTTTTTAAATTCATCTTCAAAGTTTTCAAGTCTTACAACTTTCATTTCATACATATCGCTTAATATATCAGCACCCTCTTGAGTCATATCGCTTAAAACCAAGAAAGCTCTCTCTTTTGAAAGATTTATCATCTTATAAAAATCTGAATATTTTTGAATATGCTGCTGATAATCGCCCGTTTTAGTTTCAAACCAGAAAAAATCATCTCCGGTTTTAAAAACTAAATCAAGTTCAAAATCTTTTTCATTTGGAAGAGTAATCTGATAATTTTTTATATAACATCCATTCAATTTATTTACGTATAAGTTTTTTAGAATAACATTTCTTATATAAATTTCCATCCACCCGCCTAAAATAAAATTAATTGCCTTTGGAATTCTATTCAATTTTGCAAACAACAAAAAGTTTGGAGACTTTTTATAAGTGTAATTTTCTAAAAATCCAATATCATAAAGCCATTTAGCAAGCTGATTTATATCACTAACCTTTTTAGAAGAATACTCTTTTAAATTCATACTAAACCCGCTTGATTTCGTATTGTCTATTTTTAATTTATGAACAAACTCTTTTACATTTTCATAATTCTTTCCTATAAAGTTTGCAAGTTTAGAAAGATTGTCTTCAAACAGAATCGTATCCTCTTTTTTTGTTTTTATTTTTATGTTTTTAGAATTTAAAAATTTTTCTATATTCCTAATACATTCTGAATCTTGATATTTAATTACTAAATCATCACTTGTCTCTTTTTTTGATGTTTCATTTTTCTCACTGAGATTAACTTTTTTTTCAATATTTACAATCTTATACTCTAAAGGCTTCTGTTCTAAAGGTTTTGAATTTTCATTTAATTTTAACTTAAGCTCTTTAACTTCTAATTTTAAGTCCCTAATTTCTAATAAAATCTCTTTTAATAACAATTCAACATTATCCATTAACTGCCTTTTTGAAGTGATTATATCACAAAAAATGTTATAATTTTTTAAAAAAGGAGCGATATGGCAAATCTGTTAATAATAGGAGCCGGAGGGGTTGGAAGAGTATCTGCATTTAAAGCGGCAAAAAATAAAGATACTTTTAAAAATATAGTTTTAGCTAGCAGAACAAAATCAAAATGTGATGCTATTGCAAAAGATATAAAAGAGAAACTTGGAGTTGAGATTAAAACTTACTCTCTTGATGCAAACAAAAAAGAAAATGTCGTTAATTTAATAAAAAAAGAGAATATTGATATTGTCTGTAACGTAGCCCTGCCTTATCAAAACCTGCCTATTATGCACGCCTGCATTGAAACAAGCACAGCTTATCTTGATACAGCGTTAGCTGAGACAGAAGATAACCCGGATACTTATTACGATTTACAATGGGCACTTGATGAAGATTTTAAAAAAGCACATACCATGGCACTTCTTGGGTGTGGATTTGACCCGGGGGTTACCTCTGTAATGGTAAAATATGCAGCAGATTATTTATTAGATGAGCTCGAAGAAGTTGAAATTTACGATTGTAACTTTGGAGAGCACGGACGTGCCTTTGCCACAAACTTTGACCCGGAAATCAACCTAAGAGAACTTAATCTTCCAGGTAAATACTGGGAAAACGGGGAGTGGAAGACAACTAAACCTTTTGAAGTGCAGGTAAAACACTCTTACCCTGAGTGTGGTGAGGCTACAAGTATTTTAATCTGGCACGAAGAGCTTGAGAGTATTGTAAAGCACTTCCCTAATTTAAAGTCAGCTAAATTTTATATGTGTTTTAGCGACCAATATCTTTATCATTTTAACGCTTTAAAAAATGTAGGAATGTTTAGTATTGAACCGATTGAAATTTGTGAGGGTTGTAAGATAAGTCCTCTTCAATTTTTAGCAAAAGTCCTACCAGACCCACAAGATTTGGTTAAAAACTATAAAGGTAAAACAAACATAGGAGTTATCGCAAAAGGGAAAAAAGACGGCAAAACAAAAACTTACTACATCTATAATATCTGTGACCACGAAAAAGCAATAGAAGAAACCAGGGCTCATTGTGTAAGTTATACAACGGGTGTTCCTGCAATTATAGGATGTAAGCTTATGGCAAACAAAACTTGGTGGGCTGAAGGTGTTAGAAACGTAGAAGAATTTGATGCTAAACCTTTCTTTGAAGAGATGGAAAAACAGGGACTTCCTATTAAGGTAATTGAAGTTGAAAACAGATAAATATTATTATACTTATAATGAATTTACAAAAGATTTAGACATTCTTGAAAAAAAAATTAAAGAATTTAATCCAGAAGCTATATTAGCAATAGCAAGAGGAGGGATGACAATCTCACACTTTTTAGCGGAAAGATTAAACACAAAAAATCTTTTTTCCCTTAATGCCTCTTCTTATGAAGATGAAAAAAAAGTTTCAAAACCTGTTATTTTTAATATTCCAGATTTAAGCAGATACAAAAAAATAGCTTTAATTGACGATATCAGCGACTCTGGAGAAACACTTGATGAAGTTGTTAAAACTTTAAAAGAAAAATACCCTAATATAGAAATAAAAAGTGTTACAATTTTTTATAAACAAAATACAAAATTTATGCCAGAAATTACCCTAAAAGAAGCTAATAAATGGATTGTCTTTTTTTGGGATAAAGAAGGACAAAAAATAAAGGAGCAAAAATGAGTAATTTATTAATAATAGGAGCCGGAGGAGTTGGAAGGGTTGCTACTTTTAAAGCGGCAATGAATGACCATATTTTTAAAAATATAGTATTAGCAAGCAGAACAAAAGAAAAATGTGATGCTATTGCAAAAGATATAAAAGAAAAACTTGGTGTTGAAATAAAAACGGCTCAGATTGACGCTATGGATGTGGATGCTACAGCAAAACTTATAAAAGATACGAAAAGCGATATTGTGCTAAACGTTGCACTTCCTTATCAGGATTTAGCAATTATGGATGCCTGTTTAAAAGCCGGGGCTCACTATGTAGATACCGCAAACTATGAACACCCAGATGAAGCTAAATTTGAATATAAAGAACAGTGGGCAAAAGATGAAGAGTTTAAAAAAAGAGGACTTATGGCACTTCTTGGAAGCGGATTTGACCCGGGGGTTACTAATGTATTTACAGCATTTGCCGCTCAGGAACTTTTAGATGAAATTGAATATTTAGATATCTTAGACTGTAACGCAGGGGACCACGGATATCCTTTTGCTACAAATTTTAATCCGGAAATCAATATCCGTGAAATTACTCAAAAAGGTAAATATTACGAAAACGGAGAATGGAAAGAGATTGAGCCAATGAGTGTTAAGTTTGACTGGGAGTATCCAAAGGTAGGAAAATATCCAAGTTATCTTCTATATCACGAAGAACTTGAAAGCCTTACAAAGAATTTTCCATCAATTAAGAGAGCCAGATTTTTTATGACGTTTAGTGATAAATATCTGTGGCACTTAAAAGCTTTACAAAATGTTGGAATGACAAGTATCGAACCTATAAAAATTTGTGAAAACTGTGAAATATCTCCAATGGAGTTCTTAAAAAGAGTACTTCCAGACCCGGCAAGTCTTGGACCTCGCACAAAAGGACAAACCCATATAGGAGTAGTGGTAACCGGATATAAAGACGGAAAGAAAAAAAGATATTACATCTATAATATCTGCGACCATCAATGCGCTTATAGAGAAGTAGGAGCTCAATGTGTAAGCTATACAACAGGAGTCCCTGCAATGATTGGCGCAAAAATGATAGCTACAAAAACGTGGTTTAGTGAGGGAGTAAAAAATATGGAAGAATTTCCTGCCCGTCCGTTTATGTATGCACTAAACAAACACGGACTACCTTGGTTTATAGAAGAATTGCCAACTGAAGGACTTCCAATAGACAATTAAGACCTCCCTTCTCTTTTTTAGTCCTTATGACTCAATCTACTTGACATTGTATATTAAAAAAAGTTATAATTTGTATGTCAAAAATTTTTAAGGAGGGTGGGATGTTTATTACAAACAACATCGATAAGGAAAAATTAAAAGAGTTTAGTACTCTTTCAATTATTACCGGTATTATTATGGCAGTTGCCGGATTTTTAGCAATTATACATCCGGTAGCCGGTAGTTTAGCGTTTGTCTTGTTTTTAGGTGCATTATTCATAGCAAGCGGTTTAGTTCAGGCTTACATTACGTTTAAAGCACACAAAAAAAGTGCTGGTGCGTGGTTTAAGGTTTTAATGCTTTTAATTACAGGTATTTTGCTTATAATCTGGCCTGGAAGCGGTATTGCGGCAGTTGCAATTCTTTTTGCGGCATATTTTTTTGTAGATGCATTTGCTTCTTTTCAAATGGCATTAGACCTTAAACCTTTAAAAGGTTGGTGGATGCCTCTTGTAAATGGGGTACTTAGTTTTATTTTAGGTATTGTAATGCTTATAGGCTGGCCATTTTCAGCACCTTTTACAGTTGGAATTATTGTAGGTGTTAGTTTCTTAATGGATGGAATTGTATTAATCTATCTTGGAGCAATGGCTAAAAAAGGTGCATACGACAATTAAGTCGTATGCCCTTAAAAACTATAACCAACTCCTGCATAAATAATTGAATTTTTCATTTCTAAATCGCTCTTATCAAACTTAAAATCAACTCCAATAACATTAATTTTTATATTATTTAACCTCCAATAACTGTATCTATAGCCTAAATTGGCATAAAGCTTCGGAGAGAGTGTAATAAACCCTATTTTTGTTTTAGTTGAAATAGGTTCAAATCTGATACCTGCGTCAAATTCTCTAAACTCTCCATTTATATGAATAGAAGTATCTACATCAGAATTCTTAACCCTTCCGGTTTGATAAGCCCAACTTCCATATCCATAAATACTTACCATCGGCATAATTTTTTTAGCTCCTGATACATTAAGTCCCATTTTAAATGTCATTACTTTAGTTTTTGTATCTTTTAAAATTTTATACCCTTTTTTTGCTAAATCAATATTATCCTGCTTTGAATTATCACTTTCTATCCAAGGCATAGAAGCACCAAGCAAAAGTCCCGCTCCAAGATAAGTGTCTTCATTATCTTTATTTATAAAGTCTTTTCCTATTACAAAATTAATATCAAGCCCTTTTACCCTGTATTCAACAGAAGGTATCTGAATAACTGATGAAGATGAATTAAATCTATTTATCCCAGAATTTACACTGCTTTGAGCTTGTTTTAATTTATCTGAATCAATCCAGGTAAAGTTAAATTTATAAAACCAGTTAGAAGAAAATATATTTTTGTGCTGTTCTACCAAAGAAAAAGTTGTTACATCTGTATCTAATTCCTTTGTCAGACCTGCAAACCCACCTTTTAAATAAAAAGTTCCTTTTCCAACTTGAAATTCACCAGCACTAAGACTTAAAACCAAAACTCCACTAATTAATAATGTTTTTTTATTTCTTTTTCCCTAAAGTGTTAAATAATTTAAAATCTTTGATATTTCAAAACATAAAAGGATACTGTTTTTTATTATTCTTTTGCAAAAAATTTTTATTTTTCACTCCCCCTTTGGCCAAAATTTCACAATTGAATATCCATCTTCTTTGTGACGCTCAGCTTTTTCGTCAAACTCATAATCTTCAAAATGGTCATTAAGAACAGTTGCAAAATATTTAAGTCTCTCTTCTGTACTAAGTTCTGGATATTCATCCTTTAAAAACTCATAAAGATGTTTATCTTGGGCTTGACATTTATCGTTAAGTCTTTTTATGTTTTCTACACTTAAATCAAGCTTTTGCATTTTTACCCTTTATAAATCTTATCTCCAATTTCTTGATATCTTTTATAATAATACCTTACAAACTCATCAGTTTTTTTGTTTAGAGGATAAAAATTTTTATCTTTATAAACAAATTTATCTAAAAACTCTTTTGCGTCTTTTTTATTTACATAAATATCAGCTAAATCTAAGTAAGTATTTTTATACCAATTTTTAAGTTTATCATATTTTGAGTAATCATATTCAAGATTTGTACCGTTAAAATCAATAACCCCGCTTTCAAACAGACCCGTTAAGTGAATAAGCCCCTCAATATAATAAGGCAACACCTCATCAACTTCCATCCACGCAACAAGTCCTACCGCTCTTTTAATGGTATCATCTAAAATAGCATCTATTAAATCTTTATCTTCATTTTCAAAAAAAGCCATAAGTCCGCCGGTTGTTGCTTTAAACTCTTCAATATTTTTAAACATCCCCGATTTATTCATAACCTTTTCACTCTCACTATCAACCCATAAAATATGACCAAATTCGTGCCCAATAGTCGTAATATCATAAACTTTTATAAATTTTTCTTTATCTTCAAGGTCTTTATAAAATTTATCCATAAAATTTTTACCTAAAATCTCATAACTTAGTGCCATTTTTGGTCTTGCCTTTATATCTTCATACACCTTATCTACAAAAGCAAAAATCTTTTTACCCTTTTCAAGACTTACATCTTCATCATTTGGTACAACCTGAGCTGAAAAAAGTCCGTTAAACTCAGCACCATAAAATGTAGCAGGAGTTGATATATAAAGCTGAGTTTTTTCAATATTGCTAAGTGAGGTTTTTAAAAGCTTTTCATTTCTGCAGTATTTTTTATACATATTTACAATATCATCTTTTACTCTGCTTTTTAAATTAGGATTTTTAATTCTAACATCAAGTTCAAGTGCAACGGCTTTGCGGAATTTATCTTCATAATATTCAAGCGGATGCCCTACTTGAATAGGAGATTTTATATCCATCCATATCCTATCAACATCCGCCCATTTTTTATAAGCATCTTTTGGATTTTTTTCAAGAAGGGCAGTTTTTAATGCATTAAAATATAAAATCCACTTAATTTTATATTCATCTTCAAGGTTTTCAAGATTTAAAATAAGCTCATCAATAGCTTTTAGGGCTTCATTAACCTCTTCTTCAAAAACATCTGCATAACATTTAACAACATATTTTCCACTCTCAGTTTTTACTAAAACAGAATAACATCTCTCATAAACACCGTTTTCATCTTTATCTAATAAATCGTTATTTAATAAAAACGCCATAACTTTTGCTTCATCTCCAGCAAATTCAAGGCTTAATTCTTCATTTACCGTATGAATAATATGTTTAGTCCAATGTGGCTGCCATTTTGAAAAAGCTATTCCTATTTTATGTACACCTCTAAGAATTTCACTATAAAAAGGACCTACAAAAGCCGATAGTTCATTTATAAGTTTTTTATGTTCTTTTAACCAGAAATTCTTTGTAAGCTCATATAAATCAAGCTGAATCTCTTTAATCTCTTCTTTTGAGAAATTTCCTTTTCTTAAAAGATTTATAATACTATCTTCTCTTAAATGAAAAAACCTCTTTTTTAAAGCCAACAGATTTTCTTCATTAATTTCAAGCCCAAGCTCTTTTAAAATTTCTTCAAAAAGAGTTCTTATATCTTCAGGGCATTTTTTAAAATAACCGTTAATTTTTTCATCTCTTTTTCTTACAACCTCATAAGCGGCTTTTAAAAACATATATTCTCCTTACCAGTCATTCCAGGAATGAACCTTTTTAATAATCTGAATTCCATCAATTTCACTAATGGCTGAAAATCCTACATCCTGAAGATACTCCTCATTATATCTGACTAAAGAAATTAAATACCCGCCATTTCTCAAAGCCCTGAAATAAGGTTTTATATCCTCTTTTTTATCAACAATAATAAAATGAAAATATCTTTTATAATTAAAATCCCCTTCTAAAAGCTCCCCGTCAAAAACATTTTTGTTTGTTGTGGCAATTCTTGGGTTATCTCCTTTGCTTATACTATCTATTATCTCTTTTATAATCTCTTTTTTCATTAAATACTCCCATATGAGTAAAGCTCTTTAAATAAAAACGCTTCTACCACATCATTTACACTCATTTGCTCTCTGGGGGTAACAAGGGGCTCTGCCCCCCTTTCAAGAAAATCAAACACATACTCCTCTTTTGGTGTAATAAAAAAATGGACACTTCCTAATAAATCATCCCTGTTATTAACATATTCAATTTTTTCAATCTGTCCGTCTTTTACAAAAACTTTTGCAAAACTCTGTGCCTCTTTACTTGGCACACAGAGTTCATCTTTTACAGGAATGCCTAAAACAAACATCTATCCCCTTTCAATGTCCCCAAAATAATCAGCAATTCCATAAGTTAAATTTCCAACCTTATCAAACCCAAGCTGCTGCTCTAAAGCTCTTTGCAAATAAGCACTTCTACTTCCTACGTGACAATAAATTATTATTCTTTTATCTTTTAATTTCATCCACTCATCTAAATCATACTGAACCCTACTTATCGGAAGCAGTTTATCAGTTCCTTTTATTCTCATCATCTGATGTTCAAAAGGCTCACGTATATCAATAAGTTCAAAATCAACTAATCCTTTCTCTCTTGCTTTTAGAAGTATTTCAAGTTCATTTCCTAAAATCTGTTCTTTATTAAGAAGTTCTTCAAGCTCTCCTATACTCAAACCTTCAATTTCTTGATGTTTTTGAGGATGTTCTTTTTTATAGTTTTTAGCAAATTCAGGCGAACAGAAAATTCCGCAGTGACAAACTCCCTTGTTTGGAATTTCATCATTTATAGCCTGAGAACAAGGACATATTCTGTTATCAGCACTTACATATTTCCCATCTTTTTCAATAACAGGAAAACAAGGGCAAAACCTTTTCCCATACATAATTTTATTGTTTGTAAGTCCTTTTAAAACTCTCTCAACTATCTCCTCATCAGGATGAAAAGCCCAGCTAAAGTGTTTTACTGTTTTATGGGCAAATTTTTCAGTTTTTAAAAATTCCTGCTGAAACTCAGGCGAATTAATATCAGGCGTTTTCATTAAGCTCCTTTTTTATCTCTTCACACTTCTGAGGGTTACAGAAAATTCCACAATGACAACATCCTTCAGCCACTTCGTGTTCAACTGCAGGTTTGCAAGGACAGATTCTATCATCTTTATCACCCATTGGGATAAAACACGGACAGTATCTTTTTCCATACATTAATTTATTTCTTGTAAGTCCCATTACAATAGCATCATACACCTCTTTATCAGGATTTAAACACCATCCAAATTGTTTTACCACTTTTTCAACAAATTTTTTTGTTTTTTCCTCTTCTTTTTTAAATTCTTCAGAGTTCATATCAACATCTGTTCTTTTTGGTGCAAGCATAATATCTCCTTTTTTTAGTGATTTTAACAAAAAATAAAAAAAAATCAAAAAAAGATAAAATTCATCTAAATTAGTATTAAACTGCAAAAATGTAAAAATATAGAACTTAAAGCTCTTTTGATATAATTTCGTCAAAAAGGTGCTTATGTTTTTGGCAAAGTCAGAATACCTAAAAAAAATAAAAAAAATCGCTTCAATGTGCAAAGAATTAAAAATAAGCGTTTATATATGGGGGGAAAAAGGAGTTGGAAAAACTTTTTTAGCAAAATTTATCTCCCCAAACGCCGTTATAAATCCTACAACCCCTACAATAAATCCGGTCATAATAGAGGAGTTTGACAAAAACCATTCATTTGAATTTAAAAACAACTTTTTAGTAGCCACAGGCTCAAAACCTTTAAGCAGAGATTTATTAAAAAAATACTTCACAATGGATATTGAATTAAAACCATTAAAAGAACATCCTGAAGATATAGAAGAGTTTATAAAACTATTTAAAAAACAGGCTCAAAAAGAGCTGCAGATATATAATGAAATAGATATAAAAACACCTGATATTTCAGAAAATTTAAATTCTTTAAAAAGACAAATTTATAAATCTCTTCTTTTGCCAAAAAACAAAAAAGATATTTTAGAAATGCTAAAGCATTACTATTTACAAGAACACAAAACATATGAAGAAGAAATTAAAGACTTTGAAAAAATACTTTTTGAAGCTATGAAACTAAAATACGGCTCAAAATTGAAAATATCAGAAAACCTCAAAATAAACAGAGTTACACTTACAAAAAAAATGAAGGCATTAGATGTTTGAATTCTGGATTGAATATGACATTAATCCTTTAATAATTTTTAATCAGAAAGGAAATATAATCTATTATAATCAAGAAGCAGAAATTTTCCTTTCATACATCAACAAAAAAGAAGTTTTTGAATTTACAATAAAAAACGCCCCTAAAAGCCCCGAAATAAAAACCAAATTTAAAAAAGTTCATTTTAAGGACTTTGAATTTAACGGATTTTCTATAGGATATGAAGATGAAGAAAAAATAGGGGTGAGATTTTTTATAAATACAGACATTCACTCAATTAAACTTGAAGAACTTGAAAAAGTTGATTTAAGTATGATTTTAAATTTTGCAATAGAGTATGTAAGTCTAAAACAAAATACAAAATTTAAAATCTATTTTGACCCTTCAATTCCGGAAATTTACATAAATAAAAAAGCATTTCTAAATCTTTTATTTGATATTTTTGAAAATCAAAAGGAAATTTATATAGAAACCAAAATTAACATAGGAGAGTATATAAAACTAAACAATAAAAAATACCCTATAATTTCAGTCATCATTAAAACTTTTCCCAAAAAACAGATAAAAAATAATTTCTTTGAAGTAATAAATAAAAAAGACGGATATATTATCCAAATACCACTTATTAAGGAAAAAAATGAAAATAGTAATTCTTGATACAGAAACCACAGGCAACAAAGATGCTGATAGAATATGTCAGCTAAGTTATATAGTGCTTAATGAAAATCTTGAAATAGAAGAAATTTATAACGAACTTGTAAAACCTCCTCTTCCTATAAGCTACGAGGCAATGGCAGTTCATCATATTACAAATGAAATGGTAGAAGACAAACCTATTATAAAAGAAACTGAAGCGTTTAAAAGATTAAAAGAATTAAATACTCAAGAAAACTTTATAGTAATTCACAATGCAAAATTTGATTTAGATATGCTTGAAAAAGAGGGATTTAGCTCTTCTTTTAAACTAATAGATACTTTTAGAATTTTAAAACATCTAATACCAGAAGGGAAATTCTCACTTCAATATAATCGTTACGCCCTTGGACTTTATAAAAAAGAACCGCAGATATGTCAAAAATACAATATCAAAATAAACGCCCACGATGCCTTAGGAGATGTAATAGTTTTATACCTGCTTTTTGATTATTTAATAAAAACATATAAAAAAACATTTGAAGAATTAGAAAACCTTACTAAAAAACCTGTTTTATACGACAAATTCTATCAAGGAAAATATAAATTCGAAAAAATAAAAGAAGTCTTAATAAAAGACCCAGATTATATTGAATATCTTTTAAACTCAACCGATTTAGACTTAGACGTAAAATATTCAATCGAACATCATTTACAAAACCTTGATGAACCTATGCAATTTAGATTTAATATAGGAAAATATAAAGGTATGCTTATTGAAGATGTAGCTGAGATTGATATTCAATATTTAAGCTGGGCTTATCATAATATGAAAATGGGCAAATGGATGAGAAAAAAAATAGGAGAAATTATAGGAAAAGCCTAATCTATTCCTAAATATTTTTTCTTAATTTCATCACTTGCAAGAAGAGCTTTTGCATCATCTTCAAGCACAATTTTTCCATTTTCCATTACATATCCCCGGTTTGCAATTTTAAGCGCAGCCCCAGCGTTTTGCTCTACAAGCAGAATTGTTACATCTTTTTCTTTGTTTAAATTTATCAAAATAGCAAAAACCTCTTTTACAATTTTTGGCGCAAGCCCTAAAGACGGTTCATCTAAAACAAGCATTTTAGGCTCACTCATCAAAGCCCTTGCAATTGCAAGCATCTGCTGCTCACCACCGCTTAAACTTCCTCCGTAACTGTTTCTTTTTTCTTTAAGACGGGGGAAAAGTTCATACATTTCATTTCTTAATCTTTCATAATTTTCATCATTTAAATAAGCCCCTATTCTTAAATTTTCCTCAACCGTTAAGTTAATAAAAATCTTTCTTCCCTCAGGCACAAGAGCCATTCCCCTTTTTACAATAAGATGGGTTGGAATTTTAGAGATATCGGCTTCAACAAACTCAACATACCCCTCTTTTTTTACCAGATTAAAAATAGCATTTAAAGTAGAAGTTTTTCCTGCTCCGTTTGCCCCGATAATAGTTACAATCTCACCTGCTTTTACTTCAAAACCAATACCCCTTACAGCTTCAATTACCCCATATTTAACTTTCAAATCCTTAACCCTCAACATCGATATCTCCTAAATAAGCTTTAATCACCGCTTCATTTTTCATCATATCAGCAGGCTTTCCTTCAAAAATGGTTTTTCCATAATCTAATACAAGCACCCTATCTGCTATTTTTTGAACAAATTTCATATCGTGTTCTATAAAAAGAATGGTTTTTTCCTTCTCTTCCCTTAATCTAAAAACAGTCTCAGCAAGTTCGTCAGTCTCTTTAGGATTCATTCCAGCAGCCGGTTCATCTAAAAGCAGTAAATCGGGTTCAGTAGCCAAAGCCCTTGCTATTTCAACCTTTCTTTGATTCCCGTAACTAAGAGCCGTTGCATTATGCTCAGCATACTGTGCTATATTTAAAAACTCTAAAATCTCCATTGCCTTTTCTTTATAAAGCCTCTCTTGCTTAAAAAAGCGAGGAAACCTGAAAACCGCCTCAAAAAAACTGTATTCATAATGATTATGAAACCCTATAAGCACATTTTCTAAAACGCTCATACTTTTAAAAAGCCTTATATTTTGAAAAGTTCTTGCAATACCTTTTTGAACAATTTCAACAGGACTAAGACCTGTTATCTCTTCATCTTTAAAATAGATATGCCCACTTGTAGGTTTTAAAACCCCTGTAATAATATTAAAAAGAGTAGTTTTCCCAGCTCCGTTTGGTCCAATAAGTCCAAAAATCTCAAGCGGTTTTACATAAAAACTCACATCTTTTATAGCAACAACCCCACCAAATTTTTTAGTTACTTTATCAACTTTTAGCATTTAAAAACTCCTCTCCAAATTTTCTTGCCCACTTAATAAAAAGCCTTTTTGTATCGATTTTGCCTAAATCTTTATTATTTACAATATACTCATATAACATTTCCGAACAAACAACAGCATTAGAAAAGCCTCTTCCTCCCATTCCGTTGATTATATAAAGACCATCTTTATAAAAAATCTCTTTTGGCAAATCCCCTTTTACAATATGCCTATTTTCTAAAAGAGTTTTCTTAACATCTATTATTTTACCAGCCACAGGAAAATAATCAATACTTGCAGCTCTAAAGCCCCCTTTTATATCTAAAAGCTCATAATCTCTAATATCAACAATTTCCCTTGCCTTTTTAATAAGTTCTAACGCTTCTTGCTCATTTTCTTGACATTCAAAACAATCCCTTTTATGAGTAGCCCCAATTTTTATAACTCCATCAATCTCACCTACCGAACAGTTTTTGTGATAATAATGAGAAAGATTTAAATCACTTTTTATCTCAATTCTCTCACCCCATACAGCTCTTATTTTTATATAAGGGATTTTTAAAACCTCTTTAGCCCCGGTTGCTAAAATAATATTTTTTGTTTTAATTTTTTCATTTATAATCCAGTAATTCTCTTTTTGTTCTATTTTTTTAACTTCTAATTTTTCAAAATTTACTCTTATCTTTTTTTTAACTTCTTCAGGGTCTATAACACTTCCAATATCAAAGAAAAAACCATTATCCACTTTTTTAAAAGGAAGTCTTATTTCCTTTTCATATTTTTTAAATTTTTCAATATCCCTCTCGTCTCTTGGTAAAATTAAAACACCTTTTGTATGTGTATTAATTCCTAAACCCTTATAAAAATCAATCGATTTTAAAATGGCATCGTTAATAAAACGGGTATATGCTGTATCAAATCCAACTTTAGGAAACAAAAAAGCACCAGCCGCCCTGCTTGCATTTGAGATTACATCATCTTTATCAATAAGCAAAGTATTAAACTCTTTTAATCTATATGCACTCAAAAGTCCAGCAATTCCCGCGCCTATTACAACAAAATCAAAATGTTTCATCAAACGCCATTTCAAGTTTTGTTTTATCTATGTTTTTTAACTCCTCAAAAATAAATCTTCTAAAATCGTTTTTGTCTATTTTTGCTTCAACATAAAGCATTTTCTCTTTTTTTGAAAACCAGCTATCTCCCTGAATTGCATTTACAATTACAAAATTTCTTACAGACTCTTTTAAACGATTTAATTCTTTTTGAGAAAGCCCGACTCTTCTTGCAAAAAGCTCTAATTTTGCATTAAGTTTATTAACTAACCCACTAACCCCAACAGAAAATGCCTCTTCTTGTTTTAGTCTTGTAGGCTTATCCGTATGAATTTTACCAATAGACTGAAAAGAAGACTGATAACACACCCAAAAAGGAGCTGGAAGTTTATTTATATAACATTTTGTGAAATTTTTTACATTTGTAGAAGTATTACTAATACTACACCCTATAAAAAGAGGAATTACAAACCAGATATACGGCTTCATTATATGCCTTTTTTAATAAAATTATAATATAAAATTAGATAGAAAAAAGAGATTAAAAATAAAATGAAAAATATAAGACTCAAAACAAGGTATAAGAGCCAGACACTATTTAGCAAAAAATAAAAAAAGAAAAAAAAGAGATCATCTTTTTGAAAATTGTGGAGACTTTCTTGCTTTCTTTTTTCCGTATTTTTTTCTCTCAACCACTCTCGCATCTCTTGTAAGAAGACCTGCCGGTTTTAAGATAGCTCTGAATTCCGGAGCATATTCAACTAAAGCTTTTGAAATTCCGTGTTTAATAGCATCAGCCTGAGCAGCAAAACCACCGCCGAATACT
>Ga0256836_1000282_pt1 | contig 29419 bp, 24 predicted proteins | sample 4561380metaG_FD_185974 | JGI IMG/M metagenome (GOLD analysis project Ga0256836, IMG submission 185974) | Hydrothermal vent microbial communities from Guaymas Basin, Mexico - 4561-380 | ecosystem: Environmental > Aquatic > Marine > Hydrothermal vents | place: Mexico: Guaymas Basin | collected...
ACAGCTTTGGAAATTCCTGGAAGATGCTCGTTTTAAGCGTACCTATAAGGAATTGAAACTTTTAAGGACAGCTTTGGAAATTCCTGGAAGATGCTCGTTTTAAGCGTACCTATAAGGAATTGAAACTTTTAAGGACAGCTTTGGAAATTCCTGGAAGATGCTCGTTTTAAGCGTACCTATAAGGAATTGAAACTATCTTTTTGAGAAAGATGACGATAGGAGAAAACACATCGTTTTAAGCGTACCTATAAGGAATTGAAACTAATTTGACTGGGGTTTCGTAAAAATCAAAACATCAATGGTTTTAAGCGTACCTATAAGGAATTGAAACTGAAGACCCGAAATCCTACCTTGAACGCTATCTCTTGTTTTAAGCGTACCTATAAGGAATTGAAACAATAACACATATAACGGATTTCACCTTCGTAATACTGTTTTAAGCGTACCTATAAGGAATTGAAACGACTCGGAAAATCCGCCCTCCTCCTTCTTCCTCTCAGACATGTTTTAAGCGTACCTATAAGGAATTGAAACTCATTTTCCACAACGGTAAAAGCAAAATAACCAAATGTTTTAAGCGTACCTATAAGGAATTGAAACACCTTGCCTGTTCTGTTCTCGGGAGAGGCATCACTTGTTTTAAGCGTACCTATAAGGAATTGAAACGTTGCAAGGAGAGCCGGAAATTCAAAAGAAAAGAGGTATGTTTTAAGCGTACCTATAAGGAATTGAAACTAGGTCAGGTATTCCCCGGGTAAGCGTAAGGGGTCAAGTTTTAAGCGTACCTATAAGGAATTGAAACTAAATAGCCCTGAGTATTTAGCTTTGAAACTGGCCGTAGGTTTTAAGCGTACCTATAAGGAATTGAAACGTCAAGGAAGTCCTGAACCTTCCAAAACTGATTGTAATAGTTTTAAGCGTACCTATAAGGAATTGAAACTGCCTACCGAAAAGGACTCTTTTATAACCGTTAGGGTTTTAAGCGTACCTATAAGGAATTGAAACAGAGCTTTAACCAATCTTTGAAGGACTGGTTATCCACGTGTTTTAAGCGTACCTATAAGGAATTGAAACCTTTATTCTGCTCTATTGCGTCCTGGTAGCCCTTCTTATACGTTTTAAGCGTACCTATAAGGAATTGAAACTCCTATGGTCAAGGTCTATACGGACAGGCTTTTCGAAGTTTTAAGCGTACCTATAAGGAATTGAAACCTCTTCAAGATTGTTCGCAATTCCTCAGGGGACCCTACGTTTTAAGCGTACCTATAAGGAATTGAAACCTTTATTCTGCTCTATTGCGTCCTGGTAGCCCTTCTTATACGTTTTAAGCGTACCTATAAGGAATTGAAACTCCTATGGTCAAGGTCTATACGGACAGGCTTTTCGAAGTTTTAAGCGTACCTATAAGGAATTGAAACCTCTTCAAGATTGTTCGCAATTCCTCAGGGGACCCTACGTTTTAAGCGTACCTATAAGGAATTGAAACATTTACATCGCAATGGCGAGTAACGAGTGATGAGGTAATGAGTAAAAAGTTTCTATGAAAAAAATTGAAATTTGAGGATAGGAGTGGTAAACTGTAAGTGGAGGTAGAAGCTTTCTAAAAAGGTTCTACGAGGGAGGAGTTGGGAAGAAAGGAAGTAAAGGTAACCTTCCAGACGATTACTCCCTTATGGACTGGGGATGCGTGGCAGGAAAATAGAGAAATTCGTCCATCATCTCTAATAGGTAGTTTAAGGTTCTGGTTTGAAGTAATTTGCTATTTTAGCAATATAGTTGACGAGAAGAATTTTGACCAGAAAAAAGGAAGATTTGAAAAGGAAATAAACCAAGAAAAATTTAGAAAATTTATAAAGAACTGTGGAAATACTTTTGAGTGCAAGATTCAAGCGTTATTAGAGCAAGACATTCCTATTCCTGCCATAATCTTTGGAACAACTGGCTGGAGAAGTTTGATAGAAATTAAAGAAATTAACTTCAACAAAGAAAATTTTAAGATAGAACCTAAGGGGAAAATACTACCTAATAAGAACTGGTATTGGGGAAGTCCATCTTACCAAGGGGATTTTGAAGTGACGTTTTTAGTCGATGAAAACATTTTAGATTCTATCTTCTACCCTCTTCTAACTTTCATGGACGAATATGGTTTCTGGGGTGGAAAGTGGAATATTGGGTACGGAAGATTGAAAATTAATATAGATGGCTGGAAACGAGAAATTTTCCAGTTTTATGAGTTAAATAATGATAGAAAATTGAGTAAAAAGAGCATAAATAAAAGTAAGTTTCTAAGCGAAGATATTGCAACATTTGAAGAGTTAATGCAAACAAGCAAAAAAATTAAAGTTTTAGAAAATCAAATTAATGATTCAGATTTAAGAGAAATTACAAAAAAACTTATAGAGATAAAAGCTAGAAAAAGAGCAAAACACAGAGAAAATGGTGGCAAAGTAGAAGAGAGACACAAAATCTGGGGAACAATTAAAAAACCACCTAATAAAAAAGATGAATTACCGCAGGGTTCAAAAATTTTACCTTTTATAGAAGAAAATAGTAGCACCTATAAGGGTGGGTTTCTATCAATTACAGGTTTGTTAAATATGAGGTGAAAAGAGCAATGGGATATGACTTTTTTGTCGAGTATAAGAAAAAAAATAGAGAAATCTTCAAACAAGTTATCGCAAGCTATAGAAGCTTTTTAAAACTTAAAAACGGCTATGTTTTGGATAAGAATAAGGAACTTGAAACTCACAAGCAATTTATAGAAGGCAAAAATAAACAATATAGAATCGGAAATAAAAGCTTAATAAATAAAATTTCAGGAATTTTTGATAAGAAAGAACAGGTTGAAGAACGGATTAGAGGATACCTACAAAAACTTCCCTCATATTCCTTTATAATTTGGACTAGTTTCATCCTTAAAGCCCCCTATTTCTCAAAAGATGATGACGAATTCTACATAATTCAAAATCCTATTTTAAAAGAAACGAACTTCAAAGTCCCTATGGTTAGAGGTTCGAGCTGGAAAGGAGCCTTAGCAAGTACTTTTAAGGATTTGATAAACGAAAAAAATGAAAAAAGAGAGTTAATAGAAAGTTTCCTGAGAATTTTTGGTGCTGGTTCTGAAAGTATAAGAGCGATTGAGAAATATCTACGCAAAGAAAGTAACGACTTAGAAAGCCTCAAAGATAAACTTCTGGAGTTTGTATTATTCGAACTTGGTCTAAAGGTAAATAAAATCTCAGCAGATAAAATTAATAGCGCAAATTCGGAAAGTGACATTTTGGCTGAGATTCAAAAATACCTGTCTGAAAAAAGAAAACAGAGCCTAGCAAAATTACCCATAGAATTCCAAACTCATAGAGGTAGAGCAATTTTCTATCCAACTTATTTTGACAGGTTGTCCTTAGAGATAATTAATCCTCACAATAGAAAAAAAAGGGCTGGAACAAACCCTATTCATTACGAAGTAGTTCCTCCAGGAACAGAAGGAATCCTGCAGATTATTTACATCCCGTTTGATGGTGTTCTGAAGTCTGAGAAGGGTTTAAAAGAAGAAGTAGAAACAGACTTAAAAAATCTCTGTAGTGCTATAGAGAAAATTGAAGAAAAAGGCATAGGAGCTAAAACAAAACTCGGCTGGGGAAGGTTTTCATTAGAAACTAAAAAATGCTTTTTAAACTTTAATGAAGAAGATAAAGAAAACCTCCGAAAGGAGATTGATGGATGGGAAATAGTAGGAAGTTGAATTTACAACTTCTAAAGGATTATAAAGATGAAATACTCAAGGCTGAAATCGGAGCTCTTTTATTTAATCTCGGGAAAACTCATGTAGGTTTTTGGGAAGAGAAGGAAGGAAAAAAATATTTTCAGGTTGATAGAGATAGTTTCTGTAATATTTACGGATTTAGGGTCTTTAGTAATTACAAGGATTATTATTTCAATAACATTTTTGTAACAGAGACAAAGCTCTATCATTTGGAAGATTTTTTTAATAGAAAAGTTGAACTTCCGTTTAAAGTTGAAGGCAAACAAGAACTCGAATGGATAGAAATTTTTAGGGGAAGCGCTTCACAAAAAGACTTTATAAAGAAAATATTCTTTAGAGGTTGTGAAAATATAAACTCTGGAATAGATAAAGGTTCTCCAAATAAACAGTTAGAACCTCCTTTATGGCTGTCAAATGCTTTTGGAAGCTTTAAGAAAAAGGTGGAAGAAAAAGACTTTGACAATAGAAGACTCTGCTTCTTCTCAAATTTAGCAAAATTCTTAAGCAAGAACAACTATTTTCAAAGTCCGGATTGGAAAGAAATTAGAAACTTCATATTGGAGGAAATAAAAGACTGGTATTCAAAACTTTTGAGTGATAGCCGTTTTCCTGCTAACGATGTTTCTCTTTTTGACCAAGCTTATATGACTACCTCAATGTTTAAGGCTGTTCTATCGCTGTTAGTAATGGATAAAAATTTAGAAGATGTGGAAAAAGATAAATACTTCAAATCCCCCTCTTCTATTAAATGGCGAATACTCGGTATTCAGTATGACAAATTAGGCTTAGCTGAGAAAGGATATAAACCAGCTCAAATTCAGTGGTATAGAGAAACTGCCAAAAAGATAGATGAAGAGATCAAAAGACTTTTAGAGTGTGAATATCCAATAGGTAATGAGATTTATAGAGATGAAACGGGAATTTACTTTATTATTGGAGAGGATTTAGGAGAAGATTTAAATAGTGGCAGTAATTTAGCAAAACTAAAAAGTGAATTAAAAGAAATTGAGAATAAAATATTAGAAATTTTCAAAAGAGAAACAAATGATGAATTTTATCCCGCCATATTTTTAACAAAAGCTTCAAGAGGTTTAATGAATTTGACCTATCTTTTAGAAGAAGCAAAAAATAACTTCTTACAAACCAAATGGAATAAGAAAAATTCCCTTGTCTGTCTATGTAAAGATGATAGAGTTGCTATCGCAATTTGTGAAGTTTGTAAATGCAGATTTACTTATAGAAAAGCAAGAGAAATAAACGAAAAAATAGTTCCTGAGGGCAAACCTAAATCGGACGATACTAAAAGAATTTGTGATGTTTGCTATAGAGAAAAAACACAGGGAAGAATTGAGAAATGGCTGGAAAATAGGCATTCTGAAACTATCTGGACAACTGAACTAAAAGACAAGAATGATAGAATTTCTTGTATATCTTTAAAATTTGAATTACAAAATTGGTTAAAAGGAAATTTACTAAACAGTTTAATAACCCAAAATTTACAATTTCCCATTAGTTTGCTATGCAATAACTGGGAAGAACTATATAATCAAATAAAGGCAGATATCAAAACAAATAGAAAAATCAATGAAACTTGCTTGAGAAATTATCATGTTAATATACCGAATTTAGGGCTAAAACAAATTATTGAAAACTGGTTTTTAGAACGTTCTATAGGTCAAGCTTGGGAAGAATTTATCTACAAACAGTTAAATGACTGGGATAGTTCAAACAAAAGGCCATTAAAACAAAAAATAAATTTTGACGATAGGAAAATATACTGGTCTAAGTTAAATGATAATGACATAGAATTCCTATCAATTCTTTTGCTCCAATTTCTTCTCAGAAAAAATCCCTCTCCTGCGAGGCTCAGAAGAATCTGGGAAAACACACGAGAATTCTTTGAGAAAATAGAAAAAGATATTATGGAAATTACAGGAATTCCTGATGACAGGTGTATTAGACTCTATTGGGATGGCATTAATTCAGAAGAAGGAGAATACTGGAGCGGGAATCTTGAATTTTGGGTTTTGGATAGGAAAGCTTTCTTAATTACTTATGATAGCTCAATAATTGAAAATTACAGAAACGGAAATGATTTTGAATTTAAACTTGAAAGAAAAAATAAAAAATCGTCCCTGACCTTAAAACTTAAGGATGCTAAAGTGGAAACCTACAAACCTTATATGTCAATCATAGACCCGACTCCTGTTAGCTGGCAGTTCATCATTCCTGCTGAGTATGTTCCCAACCTGATAGATAAAGTTCTGGAAAGGTATAACGAGAATTTCAAATATGTTTATGGAAAACTACCGCTCCACATAGGAATAGTTATTCAGGATTACAAAAGACCTCTTTACGTTGGACTAAACGCTCTGAGAAGAATAAGGCGAGACGTTAAGAACACAGAAGACCTCTGGTTATCTGAAAATGCCGGAAGATTCTGCATAAAGTATAAAAAGAAGTCTTCTTATGCCACTCCCGAAGAGCTTTGCAACAAAACAGAAGATTACTACTCTCTTTATTGGGAAAACCCAAACGAGAAAGGGTATCTTTTCTATATAAAACCAGAAGAAAAATGGAAAAAATGGATTTCTACTCTGGATAAATTCAACCCCACTGATAAGGTTCAGTATATTCCTAACACGTTTGACTTCGAATTCCTGGATACAAATACAAGACGAAACGATATTTACTACTCAAATGGCAAAAGAGCCAAAAAGCTGAAAGCAAACCGACCCTACGAAGTAGAAGAATACTGGGAAAAATTTAAAATTTTCAAAAAGATTTTTTCCGATAAAACATCATCGTCAAAGCTCCATAAACTAATTTCTTTACTTTACTCAAAGCTTGATGGCGAAGAGTTTGACAAAAGGCACTCCTATTTACTCTCTTCTGCTTTTGTTAACATCCTTGAACTGAAGAAGAATGAGGAATTAAGGAACGGAATTTTTAAAATCTTTGAAGTTCAGAATTTCAAGGAGCTAACTGAAAAAATGAAAGAAGAGAAAAACGTCCTACTGTTTCTGGATATGTTTGAGTTCTGGCATACCGCCTTGAAGGAGGTTTAGGATGAATGACTTTGTTAAGGAATTGGAAATTTATGCACTTGCAACCGATCCGATTTACATCGGAACAGGCGGATATACCATAGGCAGAGTTGATAACACAATCGTTAGAGACCCGATAACCAACGTTCCCAAGATACCGGGTAGCAGTTTAGCGGGAACTTGGAGGTATTACGTAGCTCTAAAAGGAATTGAATTTTTGCGGGGAAGAATAAAGGAGAAATTTGACAGTATTTTGAAGTTTCTATTAGAAAAAAAAATCTTAACCGAAACAGAAAAAGAAACTTTGAAAAAGGAAGAGGAAAAAATTACGACAACATCTTTTAACGAACTAAAAAAGTCCATCTTCAAGATTATTAACATTAATAACAACAATAAGAAAAAAGAGATTGAAAATGCTCTTAAAGAATACTTTAAAACTCGATTTCTGAATGCCGAAGATACTAATGAAAATACCACATGGGAAGAGTTTCCCGGTAACCGTTTTCTTCAAATAACCTGTGCAGGGCAGGATAATATTCCACAAGAGAAATTAGCTGATTCTCCATTTGTCGATAAAGACGGTAAAACTGGACACTGTGGGCACTGTATAGTTTGTAAAGGTTTTGGGTTCTCCAAAAAAGACGTCAGCTGGCAAGGAATGATATTTTTTAGTGATTTAAATATCCTGTTTTTCCCTGTTTTTACAATAGAGGGAACAAAGTGGATAACTACTGAAAGGATACTTGATTCTATCGAGTTAGATACGGACAATGAGAGTAAAAACAATACAAGTGAGAATCAAAATCTACATATTATTTATGAGGAACTTGAAGAGGGAGAAGAATGTTACATAAACTTAGGCTGGTTGTATTTACCCTATAAAATGGAAAATAAGCCTGCTTTGTGTAGAAAATTAGAAAAAATTGCTGAAAGACTGCCTTATAAATTCGAAGGACTTGCTGATATAGTTATCGTTCCAGAAAATCTGTTTTCTCAAATTGTTAACTCCAACCTTGAAGTCAGAACTTCTGTCTCCATAGACCCAATAATGGGAGCGGCGAAAGAGGGTGCTCTATTCACATCCGAAGCCATTCCGAGAGGAACCATTTTTTACGGAAAAATCAGGATTTTCGACAAAGGAGCTTTCGAAGATATGAAAGGCGAATTAAAACCTCTTCCAAGTAGCAAACAGTTAATTTGTGCTCTAAACGACAGTAAGCATTTTTATGAAACTCTCGGAATCGGCGGAATGACAACAAGAGGCTTTGGGAGAATGAAAATTAACTTGTGGTGTAAAAATGAAATAACTGGCAAAGAAGGTTTTGTTGTTTGTAGTGAAAATGCTCAGGTTGAGTCTAAAAAGGAGGAGCAAGATGGAAGCTCTGGAAGCCAAAGTTAGTGAATTTGCTTACAAGATAGTTGAGGAAATTTTAAAGCATCAAGGAAAGAAGAAAAAGCTAATAAACCTGATAGATAAAGCTCTGGGTGTTCTCTCCAGTAATGGAGTCTATGCTTACTATGTCTTTATAATTTCACAGAAAGAAAAAGAAGCAAAAGAAATTTTTTTGGATTCATTGAAAGAGTTGTTTAAAGCAGCCAAAAATAAGGAAAATTACGAAAAATCAAATCCCCAAAAATACTTCTTGGATGTATCTAGCAACCTCTACAGGCTTTTATTCTTAAAGCAACTGCTGGAAAAAACGCTCATTTACGCAAGATACCACGCAAAAGCATTAGAGGATAGCAATGAGTAAAGGAAACAAGGAGTGGTATAAACTAATCTTTAAACAAAATCAACCGATTCACATAGGAAAATCCAACTGGGGGGTAATTAACGAAACAGAAATTTTTATTCCCGGCTGGACGATGTGGGGGGCTTTAACAAATACCTATTTAAGGAATAGAGGCTTTAAAGACTTAAACAGTGCAAAAGAAAAATTTGAAACAATAACAAACTTCTTTCCGAGTTTTGACGGGGAAACCATTTTAGCACCAAACTATAAAGATGGAGAATTCTGTTTAGGAGACTTCTCGGAAAGTGAGTTCAGACTCTTCTTTATTGATACAAGTTTGAAAACCTCAGTAGAACCAATACTCAGGAAGGCAAAAGATGAACATCTATATGAATTTGACTATATCCTGCCTGCGCCTAAGAAGGAGTTCAAGAAAACCTTAAACGATAAAGGATTCAAAGATAATCTGTTCTGGATAGGTTTAATTGCGATTGAAAAAAAGACAGCAGAGGAAGCAACAAAGAACTTTCTGAAAAAAGGACTAAAGATATTCATTGGTGGAGATACAAGGTATGGATTTGGAGAGCTGGAACTAGTCAAGTTGAAAAAAATTAACGAAGAAACTAACGGTAATGAATTCAAACAATGGAACATTGATAAAGATGGTAAATTTGTAAAAAACGGGAAAGATGATAACGGTGATGACAAAGGTTTAAGAAATTATTTCCAGTTTTTTAAAAATGACTTAAAGTTCAAAGGAGAACTGGTACTTTTGCCTGAGTTTAACTTTACGCAGAATGTTCCGTTGGTTGAAAAAGCTGAATTTTTCATAACTCCCGGAAGTTTAATTATAGACGATTCTTTTGATGGAAGGAGTTTCACTCTCAAAAAGGGAAAGTTCCAGCAAATTAATCAGGAGGATTTGTGAAAACAATTGGACTGGATAAGAAACTCATTGACCAGATTTTGAGTCTGATTTTGAGATATACGACTCCTAAAAAAGTAATTCTTTTTGGCTCAAGGGCAAGAGGGGACTTCAAGGAAACTTCCGACATAGATATAGCAATAGACAGTGAAAAAGACATTGATTTTATTAAAGAAATTTTGGATGAAGAGGTCGAAACTCTCTTGAAATTTGATGTTGTAAATTTAAGAAAAGTTAATGAGGATTTCAGGAGGAAAATCCTACAGGAGGGAATTGTAATTTATGGAAAAGAAGATAGCCTTTGAGAACTTTTCTAAAGCTCTAAAGAGACTTGAGGAAGCAGTAAACGAAGCTCAAACAGAGCTTGAAATAGACGGAGCCATTCAACGTTTTGAGTTTACGTTTGAACAAGCGTGGAAGTCTTTGAAAGCTTTCCTTGAAGATGAGGGAATAATATGCAGGTCTCCAAAAAGCTGTTTAAAAGAAGCTTATGCGGCGGGCTTTATAGATAACGAGCAGGTATGGTTGAAAATGTTAACTGACAGGAACAAGTCTGTTCATATATATGATATGGAAACTTCAAGAAAAATTTTTGAAAATATAAAGCAATTTTACATTCAGGAGTTTAAAAATTTAGAGCAGAGACTACGTAGTAGGATGGATTAAAGGATGATTGGAGCTTTATACGAGTTCGGAAAGATTTTAACAAGAAATAAACCCAATTTAGGTGAGGTATCACCTGAAAAGGTTTCTGCCGATAGATTAATTATCCTTAACTTTGATTTAGAAGGAAATCTGACTGACATTGAGGAAAGCCGAAACATCTCGGAACTCGCTGATAAGCTTCTCTACAAAAAAGTTAGAGCTTCAAGACGTTGCAACTCCTGCACACCAACGTTTTTCTTAAACGTAAAAGAGCCTGATAAAAGCATAAAATGCTTAAAGGCTATTTTTAATTGGCTAAAGAAGTATAATTCAAGGATTCCTGAACTCAAAGATTTTAAAAAGATAACAGCAACTCTTAAAAATTACCTTCTCAATTTTCCACCTAAGAAGAAAGAAAAAACGCTTCTAACAGTTCGTATAGATAGAAAATTTCCCGCAGAAATCCCGGCAATTGTTGAGGCCTTTAAAATAGGCTATTTAGAAGAGCTTGGCTTTACCAACGGTGTATGTGCTCTTTGTGGGAAAAAAACAAAAGTTTCTGGAAAGAAATCTCCGTTTGCATTCTATACTTTAGATAAAATCGGTTACCTCTCCGGCTTTTCTATTGAACGCCATTATAGAGGATTTCCCATTTGTTTCAAATGTTTACGAATTTTAGAAGAAGCCAAAAGGATAATAGAAAAACACACATTTGTTTTGACTAAGGCAGCTCCTAAGTATTGGTTTATTCCAAACCCTGTTCTTTCAGAAACGACTGAAGAAAAATTAGAGGAATTATTTGAGAATATCTACGACTTAGAATATTTAAAACGTTATCTCAAACTAACAAAAACAGAATTTCAAAAGCTTTCCGATACAGACGAAGACATTTTAGATTTACTCAAAGAGCTAAAGGATAGCTTAACATTTCATCTTGTTTTCGTTGAAAAAAATCAGTCTCAGGAGCTAATTAGACTTCACATTCAGGATGTCTATCCCTCAAGGATAAGAAAACTCTTTGAAGCTAAATTCTATGTAGAAAGAAATTTAAACTTAAATTTAAAAGAATTCACTTTCAACACTGTCGGACAGTTCTTCTGGAAATGGGACAAAGAGTCAAAAAACAGAAATTTACAGAAGTATTTTCTGGAACTTTTGGACAGGATTTTCAGAAAAATTCCCTATTCTGAAAAGTTACTTATTAAGTTTCTCCTGAACGGCATCAGACAGGCATACAAAGAGGAACTTGAAGGAGGAGGAAAGAAAATTCCCTACAAATCCTTAGATGCCATTGCCTCTTTTCTCTTTGTCAAAGCAACTACGGAGGGAGTAATGTCGGAGATAAAAAACAATGACATTAGAAACTTAGTTGAAAGCCTACCTCTTCTGAAATCGCCAGAGGCTAAGGGGCTGTTTCTTCTTGGGATTCTAACTCAGAGACTACTCGATAAACAGGCTGGAAGCAGAGAGGGTAATAAACCGTTCTTAAAAAAGCTCTCAGGTTTCAAGCTGAACGAAAGGGGATTTAAGAAGCTAATGCCTGAACTCCGTGAAAAGATGGAGGCTTATGAAATTTTCGGGAAGTTTGAAAGAGAGCTTTTTGATTTAGCTTCAGAATACTTTGCTCAATCTAATAAACCGTGGAAATTGAGCTTAGAGGAGATGAATTTTGTTTTTGCAGTTGGAATGGGAATGAAAAATAGAGTTTACGATAAACATTTTAATAGCGAGGAGGACCAACCATGATTAAGAATCGTCGTGAATACCTGTTTTTCTACGATGTAACTGATGCAAATCCGAATGGTGATCCGATGGATGAGAACAGACCGAGAATTGATGAAGAAGTAAATATCTGTTTTATCACTGATACGAGGCTAAAGAGGATTATTAGAGATGAACTAACAGATATGGGAGAGGAAATTTTCATCCGTGAAGAGAGAAAAGAAGATGGAAAGCTAAAGACGAAGGAAGAACTTCTGAAGTTTTATAACAACGGGGACTACGATGAAATTTTAAAACGCTGTATAGATATAAGGCTGTTTGGTGGAACATTTGCTATCGGAGACAACGCTAAAAGCTTCACGGGTCCCGTTCAGTTTAAATTCGGAAGGTCTCTTCATAAAGTTACCGTTAAGCTCATAAAAGGGACCACCGTAATGCCGTCAAAAGAGCAGAAAGGGCAGGGAACAATGACAGACTTTTACATTATCCCTTACGGATTCTTCTGTTTCTACGGCATAGCAAACGAGAAAGCCTCAGAAGAGACAAATCTAACCGACGAAGATTTAAACAAAATGACAAAAGCCATGTGGTATGGAGTTAAAGAGTCAACCGATGTTATCTCCCGTTCAAAGTTTGGACACATGCCAAGGCTTTTGATAGAAATTGTTTACAAAGAAGGAAAAAAGTTTCACATTGGAGAACTCAACAAAAGAGTTTCTATTAAAAAGCCTGAAGAACTTGACGACTTTGCAGTAAGAGATGTTGAAGAGTTTGAACTTGAACTTTCAAGGTTAAAGGAAGTCGTTCAGAAGCACAAAGACAAGATAGAAAGAGTCTATTATGCCGTTGATGATAGACTAAGGTTTGCTGAAGGTTCTGAGCTTGAGGAAGTTTTTGAAGGCATACCTCTGGAGAAGTTTCCATGGTTTACAGAGTAGTTGTCTTTGATATATGGGGAGAACTTGCACACTTCAGAAGATTTTTTACAACCTCTTCTCCTTTAACTTTTTCTTTTCCACCGCCTCCGACTATCAGGGGCATGGTCGGAGCCATTTTAGGTCTTCCAAAGGACAAATACATTGCAATTACAAACCGTTTGAGTGTTGGAATTTCTATCCTTTCACCGATTAAAAAAATACGGTTTGGATTAAACCTCATTTATACAAAGGGAAGTGGCGGAAAGTTTGAGCCAACGCTATTTAAAGACAAAAAGGGAGATGTTAAAAAAACTCTTAGAACGCAGGTTCAAGCGGAATTTTTAAAAGATGTTAAATATAGAATTTACTTGGCCGGTGATGAGGAGTTACTTGATTCTCTTTTAAAATACCTTCCGTACCATAAAACAGAATACACGCTTTCTCTTGGTCTTTCTGAGTGTTTGGCAGATTTTGGGTTTGTAGGAAAATTTGAAGCTGAACCTCTCAAGGAGGCTGATTCAGTCAGGAGCGTTATCCCTGTTAATAACATAAAAGACCTAAACTTCGAAAATCCTTTAAAGCTGGCAAAGGAAAGAATTCCTGTTTTCATGAACTCTGATAGAATCGTTTTGAAATACGAAGATGTTGTATTTGAAACAACAGGAACGGAAATAAAAGGGAGTTTTAGCGATGTCTTCAAAATTAAAAAACTCGGGGAAAACGTCTACCTGTTTACTGTCCCATCCCAATAGATGTTTGAAAGAACACTTAAATAGTGTCGCAAAAATTACAAAAGATATATTTCCTTTACGAGATGAGAAACTGAAAAAGCTAGCGGTTTTGACTGCAAAATTTCACGACTCCGGAAAAGTTACGCCTTACTTTCAGGAATATATACAACTTATAAGAGAGGGGCGAGAAGAAGAAATCCGAAAAGTTCCTCTTGAACTGAAAAAGCACGCCCTTCTTTCTGCCGTTCTTCTTTACTACTATTTGCGAAATCAAAAACAGGTAGATATCCTTTCTTCTTTCTTATCTTTTCTTGCAGTTAAAAGGCATCACTCTTTTCCAAAAGACGTTTTTGAAGATGAAGGCTCTATCGATATTGAACTCCTTGAGAAACAGCTCAACTCCATATCCGATAGAGTTTTTAAGGAACTGGAGTTAGAGGTTTCCTTGCCTAAAATCAAGGAATTCTTACCCTCTATCCGGAAAGAACTGAAACCTTTCAGGAGTTTGAAAAAATTCAAAAAGAAAATAGGCGAAATAAAAGACTTCTCCCTGTATGTAAATTTCCTTTCCATCTACTCTTCCCTCCTTTTTGCAGACAGAAAAGACACAGTCAAAGCTCCAGAAAGGAAAATTTTGGATATTCCTTATGACAGAGTAAAGAAGGTTATAGACTCCATTCCCCAAAGACGCCCGATAGACAGAAAGAGACAGGAGGCAAAAGAATTTGTTCTTTCAAAAGATTTTGACCCTGAAAGAAGAATCTATTCAATAAACCTTCCCACAGGCTTTGGAAAAACGTTTACGGGCTTTCTATATGCTCTTAAAATAAAGAAAGTCTTAAAAGAAAGGAAAGGGGAAAATTTCAGAATAATTTATGCTTTACCGTTTCTCTCCATTATTGACCAGAACTTTGAAGTTTTGAGAGAGAAACTAAACGAAGTTTTTGGAACAACAGACTCTCAACTGATACTAAAGCATCATCACCTTACAGACTTTGATTACAAAATCGACAGAGAGATTCTTCCTTTTGATGCTGCTAAGGTTTTAACCGAGAGCTGGGAAAGTGAAATTGTCGTAACAACATTAGTTCAGCTTTTTAACTCCATTTTTCCCAAAAATAGGAGCGGGGCTTTAAGGTTTTATCGTCTTTCAAAGACAATTATTATCCTCGATGAAGTTCAGACGATTCCTGTTGAATACTGGAAGCTCTTAGAAGCGGTTATCAAGGAGTTATCCGAAAAACTGGACTTTTATGTAATTTTTATGACAGCCACAAAACCTGAAATTTTCAAAGAATATATTGAGCTGGCTGATAAAAGGTTCTTTGTAGGACTTAATAGATATAGCGTAGAGATAGAACTAAAGAAACAAACAATTAATGAATTCCTATCTTCGTTAGAAATAGAGAAAGATAAAAACTACCTTTTCATTCTTAATACCATTCGTTCTTCTCAGGAGTTTTATGAAAAGCTCTGCGAAATTGTTGATGAAGAAGCTGAATATATCTCAAGGGCAGTAACACCTCTTGAAAGACGCGAAAGGCTTAAGAGGATTAAAGAGGGGAAAGTTAAATACTTAGTTTCCACTCAGGTTGTAGAAGCTGGAGTGGATATAGACTTTGACATTGTTGTAAGGGACTTTGCTCCCTTTGACTCTCTCAATCAGTCTGCCGGAAGGTGCAACAGAAATGGGGAGAAATCAGGACTGTTTAAAGTAATTAGGCTTTTTGATAAAGAAAATGGACGCTTCTACTGGAGCTATATTTACGATTCAATTCTCGGTTCGGCTACTTTTGACGTTTTGAAAGAAAAGGATTTTCTAACAGAAGAGGAATTTCTCAGTCTTACTGAGGAGTATTTCAAAATTATTGAAGAAAAAGCAATTGATATTGAAAAGGATATTCAACCTCTCTTTGAAGCTGTTAAGTATTTAAGGTTTTATACTGAGGGAAAAGACGAGAAAGATTCACCAAAGGCAATTGCAGATATAAACCTGATTAGAGATGACTTTGGAGATGAAGTGTTTATTCAGCTCAATGAAAAAGCTGTCTCTGTTTGGGAACAAATGAAAGAGATAGTAAAAAAACTAAAAAGCGGAGAACGTTCTGCATACAGAGAATTTTTGAAACTTAAACCCCTGTTTTACGATTATGTAGTAAAAGTTAATCTTAAAAAGAAAACAAAACCTCCTTTCTGTGATATTTTAAACTTCTATTACGTTCCAATAGAAAACTTGAACGATTACTACGGAAAAACAGGATTTAGGGAGCCTGACTTAATTTGGAGTTAAAAGATTTCATTGCTAATGGAACGCTTATTTGGTACTACTATATCTGTAAACGGGAAGTGTGGCTTATTGCTCACGGAATAGAGCCGCCGCAGGAGAATGAACTTATCTCTATCGGTAGGCTTATTCACGAGGATTACTACAAGAAATTTAAAAAGGAGCTTTTTGTTGATGACAAAATCAAAATAGATATTCTTGAAGGAAGGAAAGTAATAGGAGAAATAAAGAAAAGTTCTAAATACCTCGAAAGCGCAAAAATGCAGTTAGCTTTTTATCTATATTACTTAAAGATTGTAAAAGAGAAAAACCTTGAAGGGGAACTCTTAATTCCTGAAGAAAGGAGGAGAATAAGAATAAAACTAACTCCAGAGCTTGAAAAGACAGTAGAAAATGCAATTCTGGAAGTTGAAAAAATAGCTAACAGTTTGGTTCCTCCAAAAGCTGTAAAGAACAGGTATTGCAAAAATTGCGCATACAGAGAATTTTGCTGGAGCTGAAAATGAAGAAACCGCTAATACTCCTTAAATCAGGAAAGCTTAAAAGAGAAGCAAATACGCTTGTTTTTATTCCTGAAAACGGAAATAAAAAAGTAGTTCCCGTAAATGGAATTTCAGAAATAGAAGTCTTCGGAGAACTGGACATAAATAAGAGAACTTTAGAGTTTCTGACTTACCATAAAATTCCCGTTCATTTTTACAACTATTATGGATATTACGTTGGGACTTACTACCCGAGAGAACATCTGAACTCCGGGTATGTTACTTTAAAACAGGCTGAGCATAGACTTAATTCGGAGCTAAGGCTCTACTTAGCCAGGAATTTTGTTATCGGTGCCGCTTTAAACATTACAAAGAACTTAAAGGCTTATGTTTCAAGATTTCCTGAAGTAAAAGAAGTTATTAGAGAGATAGCTACCTTTCTGGAACTGATAGAAGAGACAGAAGAGATACCTTCTCTTATGGCGATAGAGGGCAATATTAGGGAACTCTACTATAATTCTTTTTCCATATTTTTAAAGGACTTTTCATTCTCAAAAAGAACCAAAAGGCCTCCTAAAGATGAAATAAACGCACTTATAAGTTTTGGTAATACACTCCTTTACACAAAAGTACTCTCCGAAATCTATTCAACTCACCTTGACCCGAGAATCGGTTATCTTCATGAAACAAATACGAGAAGCTTCAGTCTTAATCTTGATATAGCAGAAATTTTTAAACCCATAATTGTCGATAGAACAATCTTTTCTCTCGTAAATAGAGGAATTTTAAAGAAAGAACATTTTGAAAGGGAAGCCGGAATTTGTTATCTTAACAAAGATGGGAAAGAAAAATTCATAAGAGCTTTTGAAGAGAAACTTTCTTCAACTATAAAACACAAAAAGCTCGGCAGAAGAGTTTCTTTTCAACGGTTAATAAAACTTGAATGCTATAAACTATTAAAGCACCTAATAGGAGATGAAACTTATACTCCTTTTGTAATGTGGTGGTAGTATGTTTGTAATACTTGTCTATGATGCAAATGAGAAAAGAGTTCAGAAGTTTTTGAAAGTGTGCAGGAAATATCTTGTTCACGTTCAAAGATCTGTTTTTGAAGGAGAAATAACAGAGGCCCAGCTCAGACATTTGATAAGGGAACTTGAAGACATAATGGATGAATCTGAGGATTCAGTCGTGATTTACAAGTTTAGGACAAAAAAGTATTATGAGAGAGAAACTCTCGGCATTGAAAAGCCGAGCTCTGATGATTTTATATTCTTGTGACACCTTTTCTGGAATCAAAAACTAATATTAAATAGACGAAAGTCTTGCTACACAAAGCATACAGCTAAGTATATTAGCTTTTTATAAAGTTCTTAATCAAGATTCCAGAATTTGATTTCCAACATTAGCTCATGTTAATATATACTTAGAAGCTGCGGTTCTTTGACTTTAGAATAGGAGCAAGAGCTGGGTTTTAAGTGTACCTATGAGGAATTGAAACCCGTTCTCCCGAATGTATCGTATCAAAACAGCGACTTCAGGTTTTAAGTGTACCTATGAGGAATTGAAACGCTTCCTCATAACAACCCCCTTAATTAAGATAAGTGTACGTTTTAAGTGTACCTATGAGGAATTGAAACGCGACACGACACTGCCTCCTCTCTATGCCGAACTTCCTGTTTTAAGTGTACCTATGAGGAATTGAAACTGTAGAATGCTTAGAAAAGTGGACTGGGAAGATGCCGTTTTAAGTGTACCTATGAGGAATTGAAACCCTGTTCTGTACGTTGTTTGTTGAGTTTGTCATATGGCTGTTTTAAGTGTACCTATGAGGAATTGAAACCAATCCTATTGCTACTTGTTATGCTGGAAGCAAAAGTATGTTTTAAGTGTACCTATGAGGAATTGAAACGTCTTTTTCCAGAATGAAATCTCCACCATGGAGTTGCAGTTTTAAGTGTACCTATGAGGAATTGAAACAGGTTTACAGAGAATTTGAGAAGCTCAGGTTTCTGAGTTTTAAGTGTACCTATGAGGAATTGAAACTGGGAAGAACAGAGGTTATCGTACAAACGATTTCAACCTTGTTTTAAGTGTACCTATGAGGAATTGAAACGGGAGGTAGCAGTCGTATCTCCGGCAGGAGGCTGAGTTTTAAGTGTACCTATGAGGAATTGAAACCTGGACATGGATGTCATGAGGCGTCAGGTTGATAATCTTATTCCTGTTTTAAGTGTACCTATGAGGAATTGAAACCGTTGACGACCGTAAGCACGCCGTCGTCGTATGAAAAGTTTTAAGTGTACCTATGAGGAATTGAAACGAACAAGACTTTGGAACACATGAACAAGAGTAAGAAGTTACGTTTTAAGTGTACCTATGAGGAATTGAAACCGTAAATAACATATTATTCACACGCCAATTCTCAGGTTTTAAGTGTACCTATGAGGAATTGAAACAAAGCTTGAAAATCCCTAGTTATAGCGTAATTCCTGTTTTAAGTGTACCTATGAGGAATTGAAACCCGGGGACACTTTTACAAACTGCACGCTTACCTTTACTGCGTTTTAAGTGTACCTATGAGGAATTGAAACGAACTTTCTCGTAGGTATGTAAAGCCTGATAAAGTAGGTTTTAAGTGTACCTATGAGGAATTGAAACACGTCCTTAACGGGATAAACGAGGGTAACTCTCGTGTATGTTTTAAGTGTACCTATGAGGAATTGAAACTTCACCTCTCAATATAATCCCCCTTTTCCCCGCTGAGTTTTAAGTGTACCTATGAGGAATTGAAACGTATTTGAAAACAATTTATTCAATTTAGCAGACAAAGTTTGTTTTAAGTGTACCTATGAGGAATTGAAACGTCTTCGACCTGCTTCAGGTCGTTGAAGAGTTCGTTCCAGTTTTAAGTGTACCTATGAGGAATTGAAACTCAATCTGACACCACATGACATTCATGTTCTGAAGGAGGGTTTTAAGTGTACCTATGAGGAATTGAAACTGACCTTTGCTCTCGGAGAAAGCTTCTGGGTCAGCAGGTTTTAAGTGTACCTATGAGGAATTGAAACTCCACGGCTACCTCTCCGATTACAAAGACCTCAACTGAGTTTTAAGTGTACCTATGAGGAATTGAAACCATCCTGTTCGAAGACGAACTCATCTTGGAAGCGGAAGTGTTTTAAGTGTACCTATGAGGAATTGAAACTCTACAAGATGTGGCAAATTCCCACAGACTTTGCATATGTTTTAAGTGTACCTATGAGGAATTGAAACAGGCACATTTGGAGCAGGTGGCCGAGGCCACGAGGAAGGTTTTAAGTGTACCTATGAGGAATTGAAACTGATTGCCGTGGAAGGCTACGGCATTTGGTATTATGAATAGTTTTAAGTGTACCTATGAGGAATTGAAACTCGGTAATTGTCTGCAGGTAGGTGATGAAGTCTCCTGCTTGTTTTAAGCGTACCTATGAGGAATTGAAACTCAGCAATTTCGGAAAGTCCGATAAAAATTCGTCTGGTTTTAAGCGTACCTATGAGGAATTGAAACTTTGTAGAGATGGGTCTTGGCAAGACCCTAATGGCTCTAGTTTTAAGCGTACCTATGAGGAATTGAAACTTCTACTTGCGGTAGAAACATCCTTCCTTTTCGGCAGTTTTAAGCGTACCTATGAGGAATTGAAACTCCTGTCGGCTTCAGCCCTTGCTGACGACGTTTCAGAGGGTTTTAAGCGTACCTATGAGGAATTGAAACAGTGCTGATACATCCAGACGACAAGCGGTTTTTTCACAGCGAGTTTTAAGCGTACCTATGAGGAATTGAAACTCTTCCTCTTCCTGAAGGCGCGGTAGGGGATTTTGAGTTTTAAGCGTACCTATGAGGAATTGAAACTTCATCTCTCTCCTCCGGGAAGAAAACAGGTTCTCTGTTTTAAGCGTACCTATGAGGAATTGAAACTTCTTTCTTCCCGCCACCTGATAACCGATTCAACTCTGTTTTAAGCGTACCTATGAGGAATTGAAACTCGTAAACAGCTTCCGTGAACGCATAAGAAACAATAAACGTTTTAAGCGTACCTATGAGGAATTGAAACGTTTGAGCCAAATAATTGCAGCTGAAAGAATAATCAGGTTTTAAGCGTACCTATGAGGAATTGAAGCGTTCCCCGCTTTGCTCAGGCAAAAATAAAAGAAGGGGAGCGGTTGCTCCCCTTCTTGAATTACCTTTAAAGGTCTTAAACTATTTAGCTCTCTCTCCAATTATCTGTTCGGCAACGTTTGGAGGAACTTCCTCGTAGTGGCTGAACTTCATTATGTAGGTTGCCCTACCCTGTGTCATTGAACGAAGATCCGTAGCGTAACCGAACATCTCTGCAAGGGGAACGAGGGCCCTGACAACCTGAGCGTTTCCACGGGCTTCCATTCCCTGAACGCGACCACGCCTTTTGTTGAGGTCGCCGATAACGTCTCCCATGAACTCCTCGGGAGTTGTTACTTCAACTTCCATTATCGGTTCAAGGAGAACAGGATCTGCCTTCTTTGCACCCTCTTTAAAGGCTATTGAACCTGCAATCTTAAAGGCCATTTCTGATGAGTCAACCTCGTGGTATGAACCGTCAAAGAGAGTAACCTTTATGTCGGTCATGGGATAACCTGCAACGACACCGGTTTCCATAGCTTCCCTGACACCGGCCTCAACAGCAGGTATGTATTCCTTAGGAACTACACCACCTTTGATAGTTTCGTGAAACTCAAAGCCCTTACCCCTCTCAAGGGGTTCAATCTTGAGCCAGACGTGACCGTACTGACCACGACCACCTGTCTGCTTGATAAACTTACCTTCGGAAGTGACTTCTTTCCTTATGGTTTCCCTGTAAGCAACCTGGGGTTTACCTACGTTAACTTCAACTCCGAACTCTCTCTTGAGCCTGTCAACGATGATTTCAAGGTGGAGTTCACCCATTCCGGAAATGATTGTCTGTCCCGTTTCGTGGTCGGTAGCAACCCTGAAAGACGGGTCTTCTTTTGCAAGCTTCTGAAGAGCGATAGAGAGCTTCTCTTGGTCGGCCTTAGTCTTAGGCTCAACTGCAATAGAGATAACAGGCTCCGGAAACTCCATAGCCTCAAGGAGAATCGGGTGCTCGGGATCACAGAGGGTATCTCCGGTGTAAGTTTCCCTCAGACCAACGGCCGCGGCGATGTCTCCGGCACCGAGAACGGGAATCTCTTCACGCTTGTTTGCGTGCATACGGAGAATCCTTGCAAGCCTCTCTTTCTTATCCCTCGTTGCGTTGTAAACGTAAGAACCAGATTCCATAAGACCCGAGTAAACCCTGATAAAGGTAAGCTGTCCGACGTAAGGGTCTGTAAGAATCTTAAAGGCAAGAGCTGAAAACGGTTCGTCGTAAGATGCCCTTCTCTCTTCCTCTTCTCCCGTCTTGGGGTTTATTCCTTTTATAGGCGGAATGTCGAGGGGGGAAGGAAGGTAGTCGACTATGGCGTCAAGTAAGGGTTGAACGCCCTTGTTCTTGAATGCAGAACCGCAGAGCATCGGGAAGAATTTAAGCTCTATCGTTCCTTTCCTGAGGGCGGCTTTAATCTCATCTTCTGTAATTTCCTCGCCCTCGAGGTACTTCATCATTATTTCTTCGTCAATGTCTGCAATGGCTTCGAGCATCTTCTCGCGCCACTCTTCGGCAAGATCCTTCAGGTCTTCGGGAATCTCCTCGTAGTGGTATTTTGCTCCGAGGGTTTCCTCTTCCCAGATGATTGCTTTCATAGTGATAAGGTCAACAACGCCTTTAAATTCATCCTCGGCCCCGATGGGAATCTGAACGGGAACGGGCTTAGCACCGAGCTTCTCCTCAACATCTGCAACAACCTTGAAAAAGTCGGCACCGATTCTGTCCATTTTGTTTACGAAGATGATACGGGGAACCCCGTACTTATCTGCCTGACGCCAGACAGTCTCTGTCTGAGGCTGAACGCCGCCGACGGAACAGAGAATTGTTACTGCACCGTCAAGAACCCTCAGGGAACGCTCAACTTCAATTGTGAAGTCAACGTGACCGGGAGTGTCAACGATATTAATCCTGTGGTCTCTCCAGAAGCAGGTTGTCGTAGCGGAGGTAATGGTAATTCCCCTCTCCTTTTCCTGCTCCATCCAGTCCATCTCGGCCGCACCCTCGTGGACTTCGCCGATCTTGTGGATACGGCCGGTATAGTAAAGGATACGCTCGGTAGTCGTTGTTTTACCGGCATCAATGTGGGCAATGATTCCAATGTTCCTAACCTTCTCAAGGGGAACTTTAATCTGCTTGATAAGTGCCTGTTGCTTGCTCAAGGCATCCTCCTACAATTCGTTAATTACCACCTGTAGTGGGCAAAGGCTTTGTTGGCCTCGGCCATTCTGTGGGTGTCCTCTTTCTTCTTGAAAGCACCGCCCCTTTCGTTGTAAGCGTCGATAAGCTCGTTGGCGAGCTTGTTCACCATTCCGCGCTCAGAACGAGCACGTGCAGCGTCCACGATCCATTTGAGGGCAAGGTGAATTTGCCTCCTCTCGTTAACTTCCATGGGCACCTGGTAAGTAGCACCACCAACACGGCGTGGACGGACTTCCATAATAGGTTTTACGTTTTCTACGGCCTTGTGGAAGACTTTGAGCGGGTCTTCTCCCAGCTTTTCCTTGATAATTTCAAAGGCGCCGTAAACGATCTTTTCAGCTTTGCTCTTCTTCCCGTCCTTCATGACCTTGTTAATAAGCTTTGCTACCAGCTTGTCGCCGTAGACGGGATCAGGGAGAATTTCTCTCGGTGGAACTGGTCCTTTCCTGGGCATCGCTTTCCTCTCCTAATTATTTTTTCTCCTTAGGTCTCTTCGTTCCGTACTTGGAACGAGACTGTCTCCTGCCCTCAACTCCGGCAGCGTCAAGGGCACCGCGGATTATTTTGTACCTGACTCCCGGAAGGTCTTTAACCCTTCCGCCCCTTACAAGAACTACAGAGTGTTCCTGAAGGTTGTGGCCGATACCGGGAATGTAGGCCGTAACCTCAATGCCGTTTGAGAGCCTAACCCTTGCAACTTTACGAAGGGCAGAGTTGGGCTTTTTCGGGGTGGTTGTAAACACCCTTACGCAGACTCCTCTCTTCTGGGGGTTGCCCTGAAGAGCGGGAGCCTTGGAGCGCTTTACCTTCTTCTCACGCCCCTTCCTAACCAACTGGTTGATTGTGGGCATACTACTCCTCCTTATGTAGTTTGGCAGGCTGAATATAAGCAAAGGGAAAAGGAATTGTCAAGAATTGTTAGAAAGTTTAATCTCCCTTTCAGGCTTTCAGGAGCGTTAAAATGTTTTTAGTTAACCTTGCCCGTATCTCCTTTATCTTCCTTTTCCACTCTCTCTACGACGAGCTTCTTGAGCTTCTCTGCTATACCTTCGCCCGATTCCTTTTCCTCCTCTTCCTCAACGGATTGAGCTTCTTTTATGAGTCCTTTTGACTTGAGGAAATCCACCAGTTCTTTTCCGTAGGAAACCGGTCTTCCCTGAGGGTCTATGAAAACGTGCTGGGTAAAGCCTACGGCAAGGACAAGGTCTTCTCTGAGAACTCTGTAGTCAAACCTTATTCCCCTTGTTCCGATGCTCGTTATAGCCGTCTCAAGGGTTATGAGGTCATCGTAAACGACGGGTGCTATGTACCGACAGGCGGCTTCAACTACGGGCATAAGTATCTGCTTTTGCTGAAAGACTTTTCTATACTCTATTCCCAGTGCCCTGAAAAGCTCAGTCCTTCCTCTTTCAAAAAGCTCAAAAAACCTTGAGTAATACATAACGCCGTAAGCATCAACTTCTGCCATTGAAACCCTGTAAGGCATGCTTCCAACTATTACTTGGGGCTGTTCCTGATTCTGCTTCTTCTCATCTGCCATCTTTTCCTCCGAGTTTTAACTTCTTCCGTAGTAGTCCTGAAGTGCCCTAACGTCCAAGCTGGACCTTCTCATTGACTCTATTGCCATAACTGCTGCTTGAGCACCCCTAACCGTCGTATAGTAAGGAATGTTGTAGTTAACGGCAAGCCTCCTAATACTGTAAGCATCTCTCTTGGACTTGGTTCCGGTCGGGGTGTTTATTATTAGTGAAATTTCGCCGTTCTTTATGAGGTCCTCAACATTCGGCCTTCTCCCTTCCTGAATCTTAAAGACAAGCTCAACCGGTATTCCCTTTTCCTTTAAGAAGTTGTAGGTTCCCTCAGTGGCAACGATTTTAAATCCCATTTCCGAGAGTTTTTTAGCTATTCCGAATACTTTCGGCTTGTCCCTGTCCTTCACGCTTATGAAGACCTTTCCCCTTGCCGGGTCAAGGGGAAGCCTGACGCCGGCCGCAAGCTGTGCCTTGTAGAAGGCTATACCCAGATCCTTATCAATTCCCATAACTTCGCCGGTGGACTTCATTTCGGGACCGAGGACTGGGTCAACCTCGGGAAATCTGTTAAAGGGAAAAACGGCCTCCTTCACGGAGTAGTATGACGGTTCAAATTCTTTCACTCCAAGTTCCTTCAGCTTCTTCCCCATTGCGACTTTAGTGGCAACTTTTGCAAGGGGAATCCCCGTCGCCTTGCTGACAAAGGGGACAGTCCTGGAAGCTCTCGGGTTAACTTCGATGATGTATATCTCTCCATCCTTAACGGCGAACTGTATGTTTATAAGTCCTTTAACTTTAAGCTCTAAAGCTATTTTCCTCGTTATCTCTTTTATCTCCTCAACAATTTTCCTATCAACAGAAAAGGTCGGGAGAACACAGGCACTATCCCCGGAGTGGATTCCTGCTTCCTCTATATGCTCCATAACTCCGCCGATAACAACCTCTTCACCGTCGCACACCGCGTCCACATCAAACTCTACAGCATCCTCGAGGAACTTATCTATAAGAACCGGCTTTTCCTCGGAAACCTCAACAGCTTCCTCCATATAACGGCGGAGTTCTTCCATCGAATAGACAATCCTCATTGCCCTACCGCCCAAGACGTAAGAGGGCCTCATCAACACAGGAAAGCCGATTTCTTCTGCGATTCTTTCGGCCTCTTCCAAAGAGCGGGCAATTCCCGAAGGCGGCTGCTTGAGGCCGAGCTTGTTAAGCAGCTCCCTGAACCTTTCCCTGTCTTCTGCAATGTCGATGCTTTCGGAAGAAGTTCCAAGTATTTTCACTCCCTCCTTTTCAAGAGGAACCGAGAGTTTAAGTGGTGTCTGCCCTCCGAACTGGACGATTACGCCCTCGGGCTTTTCTTTCTCAACTATGTTGAGAGCATCTTCTAAAGTCAGCGGTTCAAAGAAGAGCTTGTCTGAAGTGTCGTAATCTGTTGAAACGGTTTCCGGGTTACAGTTGACCATGTGAGCTTCATACCCAAGCTCCCTCAACGCCCAGACTGCGTGGACGCAGCAGTAGTCAAACTCCACTCCCTGACCTATCCTGTTTGGCCCCGAGCCGAAGACGATAACTTTCTCTTTCTTCGTCGGATTGGCCTCGCACTCCCTGCCGTCGTAAGTGGAGTAGTAATAGGGAGTGTAGGCTTCAAACTCCCCGGCACAGGTATCGACAGTTTTGTAGAGAACGGGAGAAACGGCTTTACGCCTTTCCCTTACCTCTTTTTCGGTGCACTTCAAGAGCTTAGCAAGCTCCCTGTCAGAAAAGCCCCATTTCTTCGCAAACTTCAAAGTTTCTTCGGGAATGGTATCTACGGTGTATCTCTTTATTTCACTTTCAAGCTCAATAAGCTGTTTTACATTGTGGAGGAACCATCGGTCTATCTTTGATAGGTCATAGACCCTGTCAACGCTCCAGCCCCTCCTGAAGCTCTCCGCAATGAACCAGACCCTGTCGGGGTTTGGAACGGCAATTTTCGTTTCAAGCTCGTCGTCTGAAAGTGTTTCTACTCCTTTCATTGAAAGGCCGTAACGGCCTATTTCGAGGGACCTTATGGCCTTGTTCAGGGCTTCTTTAAAAGTCCTACCAATGGCCATTACCTCCCCGACCGACTTCATCCTGGTCGTGAGGGTGGAATCGGCTTCGGGGAATTTCTCAAAGGCCCAGCGGGGGAACTTGACGACGCAGTAGTCTATTGCCGGTTCAAAAGAGGCCGGTGTTTTCTTCGTTATGTCGTTCGGAAGCTCGTCAAGGGTATACCCCACCGCCAGCTTTGCCGCAATTTTTGCAATTGGGAATCCCGTAGCCTTTGAAGCAAGAGCAGAAGAGCGGGAAACCCTCGGGTTCATCTCTATGACGATTATCCTGCCGTTTTCGGGGTTTACGGCAAACTGAACGTTTGAGCCTCCGGTCTCTACGCCTATCTCCCTGATAATGGCAATTGCGGCATCCCTCAAGAGCTGATATTCCTTGTCGGTAAGGGTCTGGGCAGGTGCGACGGTTATCGAGTCTCCGGTGTGAACGCCCATCGGGTCGAAGTTCTCTATCGAACAGATAATTACGACGTTGTCATTTAAGTCCCTCATTACCTCAAGCTCAAACTCTTTCCAGCCGAGAACGCTCTCCTCTATGAGAATTTCGTTAATAGGAGAAGCGTCAAGCCCCCTTCTCGCAATCTCTTTAAATTCCTCTATGTTGTAAGCAACGCCCCCTCCTTCTCCACCGAGGGTAAAGGCCGGCCTTATTATTGCCGGAAGCCCCACCTCCTTTACCACTTCAAGGGCTTCCTCTAAGGAGTGGGCAAGGCCGCTCTTGGGAACCTCAAGGCCTATCTTTAACATCGCTTCCTTGAACAGCTCCCTGTCCTCGGCTTTCTTTATGGCCTCAACCTTTGCTCCTATCAGCTCGACGCCGAACTTTTCAAGAATTCCCGCTTCGTGAAGCTCAACAGCAAGGTTTAAAGCGGTCTGCCCGCCGACTGTCGGAAGGAGCGCGTCGGGCCTTTCCTTCTCTATTATCCTTTCAAGGACTTCAACCGAGAGGGGTTCAATGTAAGTCCTGTCGGCTATATCGGGGTCTGTCATTATCGTTGCCGGGTTTGAGTTAACGAGGACTACCTCGTAACCTTCTTCTTTTAAGGCTTTGCAGGCCTGCGTGCCTGAGTAATCAAACTCCGCCGCCTGACCTATGACTATAGGGCCGGAACCTATTATCAGGATTTTTTTGATGTCGGTTCTCTTTGGCAAATTAGCCCCCGAATTCTGGAAGTTTCGTGTAATTTTACGATAATTCCTAATACAGGCCTTAAAGTAAGTTCGGGAGACAGCAGCGTTGAAAATTGCAGTAACGGGGACTCCGGGAACAGGTAAAACCACGGTTTCCAAACTCCTTTCGGAGAGGCTCGGCATTCCCCACTACGAGATTTCAAGGGTGGTAAAGGAAAAGGGGCTTTATTCCGAATACGATTCCCGCAGGGAAAGTTTTATAGTTGATATAGAAAAGCTTAAGGACTTCTTCTCAAGGATCGAGAGCTTCATAGCCGACGGCCTCGTCTCCCACTACCTGCCCGTTGATATTGTCGTAATCCTGAGAACGGAGCCGAACCTGCTGAGGAAAAGGCTTCAGGAGAGAGGATATTCGGCAGAAAAGGTAGAGGAAAACGTTGAAGCAGAAAAGCTAGCCGTTATAGCATCGGAAGCCCTATCCTCACCGGGAGCAAGGATAATTCACATTGACACTTCAAGGAAGCGCCCGGAAGAAGTTGTAGACTTAATCATAAAAGGACTCAAAGGAGAAGAGGTCTTTGACGACGTCGACTGGCTGGAAAACGAGGGAGCTGGCAGTTAGATTACTTTCGGAGTTCGAAAAGAAAAAAGAACTCAAGAATCTCCTGGAAAAAATCCCCAAGGATCTGAATCCATCAGACAGGGCTTTGATCAGGGAAATTGTTTCAGGGAGCGTCAGGTATTTGAGACTTCTCGACTTCTCAATAGAAAAGGTAAGCGGCAGAAAGGTGGCATCTCAGAAGCCAGAAGTAAGAAACGGACTGAGAGTTGCCGCCTACCAGATCTTCTTCACCGGAATACCTCCCTACGCGGCCGTCAATGAAACAGTGGAAGCCGTAAAGAGACTGGCCGGAAGGAAGGAAGCGGGTTTTGTAAATGCTGTTTCCAAGAAGCTTATCAGCTTTAATTACAGGAAAGAAGTAGAAAAGATAGAAGACAAGTTCGAGAGAATAGCAATCCTTTATTCCTTTGAAACGTGGATGGTAAGAAGGTGGGCTGAGTTTTACGGCGGGGAACTTGAGGAACTGCTTTCTGGCCTTAACAGGGTAGCACCCCTATGGTTGAGGGTAAACAGGCTAAAAACCACACCGGAAGAGCTGAAGGGAATTTTGGAAAAGAGCGGAATTACCGTTGAGGAACACCCTTTCCTTAAAGACATGCTAAGGGTAAAGGGGAGAGTTCTCGTAACCGAAATACCGGGCTACAGAGAAGGACTTTTCTACGTTCAGGATCCCGCCTCCTACCTTTCGGCCTATCTCCTCAGCCCCAAACCCGGAGAACAAATACTCGACCTCGGCGCCGCCCCCGGAGGAAAAACAACTGCAATAGCATCAATCACCGAAGACAGGGCAAAGATCGTGGCAGTTGACGTAAATCCCGAAAGGATGGAACTGCTAAAGGAAAACTGTCGGCGGCTCGGGATAAAAAGCGTCAATCCCGTAATTACCGATATAAGGAAAGACTTATACTTCCAGGAGCAGTTTAAGGAAACATTTGACAGAATTCTCATCGACGCTCCCTGCAGCGCCACCGGGGTTATAAGGAGGCATCCTGAAGGAAAGTGGAACAAATCCCTTTCCCTAATAAGGCACAATCAGAAAATTCAGAGGGAACTGATTAGAACTTCGCTGAAACTCCTTAAGCCGGGAGGATACCTCATCTACAGCGTATGTTCCCTTGAAAGGGAAGAAGGAGAAGAGAACCTCGAATTTGCCTTATCTACAGGATTTGAAGTATGGGAAAATGAAACAGCAGGCAAGCTCTTCCCCGAAAGGTTTAAAGGAGGAGGCCTAAGGCTTTTTCCTCATAGGGATAACACCGACGGTTTTTTCTATGCAGCTCTGAAAAAACCGCACTGATATAATTTGCTGAAAGTTTAAAAGGAGGCTCCGATGTCTTCGGTAGACAGCCTTGAGCTTAAAAGAGAAGTAATGCTGAGACTTATAAAAGCCCTGATAGACGGGGAGG
>Ga0256836_1000285_pt1 | contig 29055 bp, 30 predicted proteins | sample 4561380metaG_FD_185974 | JGI IMG/M metagenome (GOLD analysis project Ga0256836, IMG submission 185974) | Hydrothermal vent microbial communities from Guaymas Basin, Mexico - 4561-380 | ecosystem: Environmental > Aquatic > Marine > Hydrothermal vents | place: Mexico: Guaymas Basin | collected...
TTTGTTTAATTTTTTTATTATCTTCTATATATTTTTCATTTAAAATTTTATATTTTTCTATTTCTTTTTCTAGTTGTTTATTTTTCTTTTCTATTTTTTGTTTTTCTTTTTCTATTTGTTTTTTTTGTTCTTCTATTTTTTGTTTTTCATTTTTTATTTTTTCTTTTTCATTTTCTATTTTTTCTTTTTGTTTTTGTATTTCATAATCTATTTCATTTTTGATATTTTTTAGTTTTATCTTATATTTTTTAAATTCGTCTTTCATTTTATTAATTAATCTATATTTTTCTTCATATTCTTTTGCTATTTGTTCTTTCTTATTCAGAATTTGATTTTTTTCTTCAATTTCTTCTTCAATTTGTTTTTTGATTAATTTTAAGTCTAAGATTTCCATTTCCAGCTTATCTTTTGTTTTTTGTTTTTCTATAATAATTTCGTCTAAAAGTTCAATATTTTGTTTATTTATTGTTTTATTTTTTGTCATTTTTTATTTTGTTTATAAAATAAAATAATATTAAAAATAAAATCAATATTTTTTTAATATACTTTTTATTTTTTCATAATTTTGTTTTATAAGATTTTCAATAATTTTTTTTATATCTTTTTTATTAATATTTTTATTTTCTAAATCTTTCATAAAATTTTTAATTTCTTCTTTATTTAAATCTAAAATAAAATTTTCATCAAAAAAGAAATTTTCAATTTTTCTTTCGATTTGTTTAATTTCTTTTTGTTTTTCTTTTTGTATTCTTTTTTTTATTTCTAATTCAATTTTTCTATAATCAATAAATCTGTTTATTTTTGTTTTTTTATTTTTTATTTTCATTTTTATTATTTTTTAAATCATTTAAAAATTTTTCTAAATTTTGTTTATCAATTTGTTCTAAATATTCTTTATTTATATCTAAATATTTTTCTAAATCTTTATTATTTAAAAAGTAACTTAAATCTAGAAATATATAATTTTCTGTTTTTTCTTCTACATCTTTTGCGTCGTATTTGATAGGTAATCTTTGTTCTGTCCTATAGATTTTTCGTATTTTTTCAAGATCATCGCTACTGTAGTATTTTTTAAATAATAAATTTGTTTTTATTTTGTCTATAATTATTTCATAAAAATCCTTATTTTCAATTTTTTCAATTTCTTTTTCAAAATTTATGGTATCTTTTATAAAAAAATGTTGCCAAAAATAAAAAATAAATTCATTATTGTTTTCGTAATTCAAGGCCCATTTTTTAAAATTTTCTTTATTACTGTGCCAATAATTTATGTAAGTCTTCAAAATTTCTTTTATATATGTATTTTTAATTAAATCCTTCATTTCGATGAAAGTCATTCAGGTATATTTAAGAAAGTCTTTTTCATCAACTATAAATAAACTTTTTCGGATTATATTAAAGATTATGTATTTATATAATTTTGGTAATTTTTCATAAATTTGTAATTCAAAAAGTTTCTTACTTTTATCTTTTCTTAATCGTTCATAAATTTCATTTTTTTTATATTTAGTTTTTAGATTTTTTTTTCAAATAATATTTATAATTTTCTGATTAATAAAAAAATAATTTTTATAATTTTTTTTATTGTCATTCAAAAAAACAATATTTCAATCAGTCGTTTCATAAATAACATTTGTAATCCTTCTTACTAAATCTTTTCTTGTTATTTCTTTCATTTTAATATTTTATTTCTAAATTCAATATTGTTTTTTTTGTAAGTTTATTTTATGTTGATTTATATGTTCTATAATATTATTTAAAATTTCTTCATTTGTTTGTTGATTTTGTTCTAATTGTTGTAGCAGTAATAAATGATATTGTAAGTGTATTTTATCATTATCACTTGGATCTACTGCTATTTGTTGTCATTGTGCTAATTTTATATTTTCTGCTTTTGCTATTTGTATATCTGGATTTTCTTGTTCCTTTTTTTGTTTTTCGTAGTATTCTTTTAATAACGCACCATATGTTCAAACCGCTGCTGAATCAATTATCATTTCTTCTGGTACATCTATTCATAATGATTTTAATTGTATTAATTGATTAAAAACTTGTTGATCATTGTACACAATTCCTGGATAGATTTCTACAATAATATTTTCAAAAGGTTTTAATGGTATTAAATTTCAATCAATATTTCAATATATTTTTAATAACTTTTCATAATATTCTTGTCCTATAATTTTAAATTCTTTATCTTCTATTGTCAATTTTTTAAAATCATTCAGATATATTGCTGATATTTTTAAAATTGTAATTGCTAATTGTTCTAATCAAACTTTTAAATCTTCGCCTATATTTGTTATGTTCATATAATCGGCTGCTTGTGCTTGTGCCAGTTGTAATCAGGACTTTCATAAAGTCATTCCCAAACTTTGTGGATGTATTCATCAAATATCATAAATATATTTTTCAAGATAATTCATAAATTGAAAAACATTTGGATCTATTGGTGCTGGCATTATCTGTGGTGGTGTGCCAGTATATTCTGCTACGATAGGAAATAGTCATTTTTTATCAATTTTTTTTATACTTATTTTTGTTCATTCTGGTTTTAAGAAAATTCATTTTTCATAATATTTAATTTTATCATTTATATTGTTGAAAATTTCATTGAATCTTGTAGCTACTTCTAACATATAATCTAAATGACTAATTGTATAAATACTTTCTTCTTCTTCTTTTTTAAAGAAAACAAATGGATAAAAATCTAAATCTAATATTGTTTCTTCTATTAATTTTCAGTCAATGAAAATTTGTTTATTTAATTTTCAATTTATTATTTCGTATTTTATATATATATAATAATTTTCTTTATTTGTATTTCATTTCAAAAAGTCAATAATTTTTAAATAATCAATCATATCTAAATTATTTTTTAATTGTATTTTGTATTTTTCTTGTATTTTTTTTGGACTTACGGATTGTCTAATAATAATATAATCACCTAAAAACTGTCAATTTTCAATTTTTCAATAAGGATCAAAAAAAACATTAAAAGGATTTATGATATTTATTTTTGGTAATAATTTTTCTGTAGACCAAGTTACGTGTGCTATTCCTAATCAATAAGTCAAATAGTAATATATAATTTTTTTAATCTTTTTTCTTAATTTATTTTCTTGCCGTGTAAGATCTAAAATTTTTTGTGCTACAATTTCTTCTTTGTTTGTACTATTATAATTTAAATTTTTTATAGAAAATCTTGGATCATTTTTGGTAACAGTGTTGATAATATTATTGATAATTTGCTTTATAATTGCTATATAAATATTTTGTTCTTCTTCAAAAGTTATATTTCAAGTATAATTATTATAAAATCATTTTTTTCAAAAATGATAATAAATAATATTATTTAAAACTTTAAAAGCCCAATTTTTTCTAAATAATTCTGCTTTATCTAATTGTTGTTTAAATATTTTTTCTTTATCTAATTTATTTTTAATCATTTGTTTATTTTTTATTTAATAAAATTTTTTAATTTATTTTCTATTTTAATAATTGTATTTATATCTTGTATTTTTGATAAACTTACAAATCAATTTTCATTTTCTTTTATTTCTTCTTTTGTAATTTTTATTGTTTTATTTTCTGTTTCTGTTTCTGTTTTGTTTTTTAAATATAATCAATAAATAAATAATATAAATTCTAAAATATCAATAATTAATAAAAAGATAAATAATAAATCGTTCATTTTAAATATAATAAATATTTAAAGTTACAAAGGTTGCCGGATGGTTTAAAATTGCTTTATTTCATATTTTAAATTTTATTCTAATTTGATTTCTTAATTTTTTTATCGATTTTAATATTTTAAATAAATACGTTTGCTTATTAATTGATTTTGATAATTTATAAGTTTTATATCAATCACCTAAATCAATATCAATTTCTGTAATTAATGGTTCTAAATTATAACTTCAAAAACTTATTATTTCTATATATTGTATTTTTCAATCTAAATGTATTAAATTTGTTTCTATTTCAATTGGTTCATAATAATTTTTATACTTTTTAATACAAGTATTTGTTATTAAATATTTTCCGTCAATTTCTTCAATAAAATCAATTTCGATTCAATTTTTAATAAAATAATCTTTTTTATAATAATCAATAAAAAAATGTTTATATAAATCGTATAAATACAAATTTCAATTTTCAATATTTTTTAAGACTAAAAATCTATCTTGTAATTTTCAGATAATTTTAAAATAGTCAAAATTTTGAAATTGAAAATTAGACCATAAATTTTGTTCTTTCATATTATAATCATTTCTTCAAAAAATATAATAAGGATTTAGAAACCATAATTCTTTTCAATTTTTTATATAATATAATAATGATCCTATTTGTATTGTATTTGTAATAGTTCATTTAATATCATAAATATATTGTATTCAAAGTTTTTGTGTTATTTTATCAAAATATAAAATATAAAATTTATTTTTTGATACTGCTATAATTTTATCTGCTATTTTATAAATTTTATTGATTTCTTCCGGTAATATTAGTTTATTTTCTTCAACACTAAATTCATTCATAAATGTTTTTGTTCGTCTAATTATTGTTTTATTATTATAATCTACATAAAAAAATTTATTATATAATTCTAAACAATTATGGTGATAAATTTGAAAATTAGGTCATTCTGCCCGTGTAACTGGTGTATCTGATTCTATAATTTTTCTTCAATTTTCTGTATTTATAAAATAATATAATCAATCATTATTATAACTTAAAATTGTTTGTCAAGCTTGAAAATTATAAGGTTCTAAATTATCTGCTACAATTATTTCATTTTCTGTATTTCATAAAACAAAAAAATTATGATTAGAATTAATTTCAATAATTTTATTTCTTAAATCTTCTGTTATAGTTTCATTGACTTTAATAATATTTTTATTAATTGTTGATATTGTATAACTATTTCCTGTTGGTGATCATTTTTTAAAAGTTTTTATAGTCTTATGTCAAATTAATGAATTTGTGCTTACTATTTCTTCTGTTAGTGTTATTCAATTAAATTTATATAATCAATTATTTGTAATAATTAAATAATAACTTCATTGATTTAAAGTTTCAATCAAATCATTATTATGTTCATATCAACTTATATAAATATCATTTAATTGTTGATAAGATTTAATTATTTGTTGTCAATAATCATATTTTCAATAAATTTTTGAATATCAATATCAATAGTAGTTTCAAACTGTATTATCTGGTATAAAAAAATTATCTATTAAAGGTCTAATTTCTATTTTTTTTATTTTAGTTTTTGGTATTATTTTTTTCATTATTTATTATTGCTATTATAAATTAAAATATCTTCTAAACTTATCAAAAAAATAAAAGTATCGATAATTTTATTAAAAATATTTTCAATAGTATATCTACTATCTAAAGCTACTTTTTCAAAATTTTCAATATTTCAATTAAATAAATTAATTCAATAATTTAATTGTCATTTTTTATAACAATTATATAATTCTTTAATTTTTTCTTCTATATTAAAACCACTATTGTACAATAATTGTTTTTCTGGTCCTGATATTCAACTTTGTATAGCTAACCATAAAATATTATCAATTTTATTTTTATCGATATATTCTTTTAAAAACCATCAAAAATAAATTAATACAATAGCACTTGAAACTATATAACCATTTTTAATATTTTTTAAAACTTTAATTAAATCTTCTAACTTAAAAAACCAAAAATCAATATAATTTTTAGATCATTTTATTTTAATTTTAATTGATTTATTTCAATTAAAAATTTCTTTTCTTTTTTCTAAAAAATTATTATTTTGTTGTTCTTGTTGTTTCCAATATTCTTCTTTTTGTGTTTTATTAAAAATATTTTCTAGAATAATATAATCTTTTGTTATTTCATAATTTAATTCTTTATTTCAGGCAAAATACATAAAATCTAAAATAAATTCATTAGTCCAAGTAATTGGTAATTTAGCTAAAAATATTTTATATTGTTGATTTTGAATTAAATCTAATGTTTTTTGAATAATTTCAGGCCCAAAATCTTTAGCAAAAATAAAAACAATTTTATCTTTATCTTGTTCTAAATTAAATAAAATATCTTTAATATCATTTAAATTAAAAAGTTCTTTATTATATATTTTAATTAAGGCTTTTCCATTTGTTTGTTTTATTCATAAATAAATTTCATTTTTAATTAAAATACTATTATTATATTCTAAAAATTCAATTTTATTTTCTTTTGCTTCTTCAATATCTAAATAAAAATACGTTTTAAAATCATATAAATTAGAAAAAACTAAAGCTAAATCATCATCTTGTATAATATTTTTTATAATTAAAAATAAATTTTCTTTTGTAATATCTTTTGTTATTTTATCTAAAAAATCTTTAAATAATTTTTTAATTTTTTGTCATTCTTTATTTAAATTAAAAATATTTATTGTCTGTTTTTTTATTGATTTTAATTTTAAATATTTTTTCCATAAATTATAAAGCAAAATATTAAATGTTGTAGTTCAATCACCAGTTTGTTTTTCTAATTTATTTGTTTCTTCTTTGATTATATTATAAATTGTTTCTTCTTTTTTATTTTTAAATTGTAAGTTTTCTAACACAGTTTTTCAATCTTCTGTAATTATTGTTTGTCAATTTTTATTAATAATAATTTTTTTAGCTAATGGTCCATAAATTAATTTTAATTTATTAAAAATTTTTGTTAGTGTTTGATCTATTATTTTTTCCATATTATTTTTTATTAAAATATAAAAACAATAAAATTATACTTTTTTTATTTTTTTTATAAAAATTTCTATTTTATTTTCTTTTTGTTTAATATATTTTTCTAAAATTAATTTAAAAATATTATTATCATCATAAATAATTTTTTCTTCAATTAATATATCTAATAAAATTTTATTATAATTATCTAAATCATGTTTTCTTTTATCAGTCCAAAAAAATTTAATATAAACTTCATAAATATCATTTTTATCTATTTTCCATTTATTTTTAATTTGATTTAATATAATTTGTCTTGTTTCTTCTTTTCGTATTTTTCAATCTTTTTTCATAAAATATCTTTTTGTTTTTGTATTATATCAATACAAATGTTGTGTTGATATTGGTTTTTTATTTATAATTAATTTTATTTTATCCATATTTTTATAAATAAAAAATGAAAAAATAAGCCACCTAAAAGGTGGCTTTTTATTTTTTTGATAATAATAGTTTATCAAGTTTTTTTGTTTGTTGATAAAAATAATTAAGGTTTTTTATTTTTGTTTTTTCTTCTATATTCCATAATATTTTTGCCTTTATTCAAAATTTTCAGGCTTTTTCTTTTATTATATTTTTGTCAATAAAAAGCATTTTTATTTTTATTATCATCTAATAACACCTGTTCATCTTGTGTTTAATGCCCCTAAGTTTCCGTACCATACTGCCTTTATTTCATAAGCAGCCTTTCCAGCTATCGGATTTAAATATCCACTTGTACCTTGAATAAAATCTACACCATTCTTGTCTATAACAGTCAAAGCATCTTTATTAATAAAATATACCCTATTGTTCATTACCCAAGTTGATCTTTCTACTGGTACATTCTTACCGTCAAACAAATATTGAATTGCCTGAAAACCAGCTACATCTTTCGCAGAATTGACAGTTCTTCTGTTTTGATATAATGCTTCTACAAATTCTTTATATTTGTTGACAGATGAATATACAAAATCAGGACTATATCAGTAATTAGACATTTTCATAGCAACAGTATCAAAATCAGTTATAATATTTCAAGTAGATGTAACAACATTTCATTTTGTATAATAATTTCTTGTAACACCTTGAAAAGTTGTACCATATAAAGTTCCATCGTCAGCAATTTTATCTAAACTTTGTATTGTATTAAACTTACCAGCAGATACATCAACTACACTAACAGGCACAACTAAATCACCATCTGAAACAGTTATAGATGAATCAACTGTTATTGTAGATTCATCTACATTCGTAATTGTTACTTGATCAGCAGTACCTGCTAAAATTTCGGATTCAGTACCAATATAAACTTTCATACCAACTACAATAGGTGTAATAGCATATATATTTTTTATATTTAAAATATTTCAAGTTTGATCACCATCAATAATCATTAAAGTTCATCTTCAATCGCCACCAACCATTCTATCAAAAGTTTTTCCAAAAGATGCTTTTAAATCATTGACCAATTCATTCAACCAACTAACAACAGTTTCTTCATTAGAAAGTCTTAATAATTTATCTGTAACAGATGTTCTTGCGTATACATTTTGAATTTCAACTTCCATTCTACTTACACCTAAACCAGATTCTTCAATTTCAGCATCTTCTTTTGTAGGCAATGCGAAAGTTCTACTTGTTTTATAAACAATTTCTACTTTATCTTTTCCATAACTAACTACATTGACATTTTTCTTTAAATTATTAAAAAGTTTAGTTTCTTCATAAATTGATTCTTGTAATCCTGGTAATACTACTTCTTTGATAGCGGCATTAATTTTATCTAATGTTATCATATTTTGTTTTATTTAAAAAATAAAAAATAAATTATGATTTAAATATTTTTTTTAATAATTCTAATCTATCATTTTCATCTTTTAAATTATAAGTCTTTTCATTTTTTGGCAAATTTGTTTGTTCTTCAATATCTTTATCAATTTTTTTATCATCTATTATTTTTAATAATTCTTCAAATTTTTCAATACTTCATAATTTATTAATAATTTTAGCAAATCTTTCTATTTCATTTAAAGTTTCTTCATCTATATCAATATCTAAATCTTCATCTTCCTGTTCTTCATTTATATTTTCTTTATTATCTTTTTTATTTTCATCTTCTTTTTTAGCTTCTTCATTAGAAATATTGTTTTTATTTTTTTCTTCATTTTCTACATTTTCATTTTGATTATTATACTTTTCTTTATTATTTTCTTCTTTAATATTATTTGTTTGTTTAATTTCTTTGTTTTCCATATTTATTTATTATTTAAAAATATAAATTATTTTATAATATACTTTATTTAAAAACTTATTAAAGTTTTTTCAAAATCATTTTTCTTTTTTTGTTTTTCTAATAATATATTTGTTTGAATATAATCACTATACAACGCATATCTTAAAGCAGATAAAAAATCATAATGACTTTTCTTTCAATTTGATAATACAATTCTATTAAAATTTGGTTCATCTAAAATATTTCAAAATTTGTCTTTTTTCCATAATAAATTTTCTAATTCTTCTATTAAATATATATTTGTATTTTTAATAAATAATTTATTTTTTTCTTTTTCAGGTTTAAACATAAATTTAATTAAATTTATTTGTTGTAATAAATTTGTAGTTTTTTTAGCAGGTGTAATATTAATCCCTTTATTAATAAAAAAATCAGCAATTGTTTGGCCACTTAAATGTCATTTATTCCATATTGTCGGATCCGCGTAGACAATTGGTTTATATTTTTCAGAAAAATTAATTGTTCATATTTTTATTTTTTCTTCTTCAATATATTTTTTATAAAAATTATAAATTCATTCTAAAATTTCAGTAGGATCACCATTAATTCAATAACTATCATCTACATAATAAACGCCATCTTTTTCTTTAATACAAACAATAGTTGTAAGATCATTAATTCAAAAATCTAATCAAAAGAAAATATTATCATATCATATAATATCATAATCATAAGTATGTATAACTTTATTAAAATTATTAAATACTTGTTCATTTTTTTTATTTCGTTCGCCTAAAACATAAATTCTAAAAGTTTCTTCATCATAAATATTATATAAAGTTTCTAAATAATCATCAGGTAGATTTTGTAAGTTATCTAATGTAGTTCATCTTATAACAAATTTTGATTCATCTTTTTTATTAATAAAAAAATCATAGTATAAATCTTTTCAAGTATCAGTATTTTGTGCTAAAATTATTTTTTTATTTTTTAAAGTTTTTCAAGATAATCTATTTATAATTAATTTAAAAACATAAAAAGGTATTTCATTAGCTTCATCTAAAAAAGCAATATCTATTTCTAATCCTTTAAATCTTCTTGGTTTTTCAGCAGGCATAAATTTGATAACAGATTTTGTTTGTTTAAATTCTATAAATTTATCACTTTTATTATAAATATAATGAATATTTTCTTTTAATCATAACATATCTAATACTTCTAAAAATGTTTCTAATGTAGTATTTTTTAAATCTACAAATGTATTTCTAACAATTAATCATTTTAAATTTTTATAAATTAATGATAATAAAATAATTCCTAAAATAATAACAAAAGTTTTTCAAGACCTAACACCACCATAAAACCAAATAAATTTTTCTTTTCAGAAAAGTATTTTTGATAAAACTATTTTTTGTTTTTCAGATAATGGTTTTATTTTTTTTATATATGGCTTAAATTGTTCTAAATTCATTTGTTTTTATAATATTCAGCTAAATCAAAATTTCAAGACCTTTCATAATAAAAACTAACTATTAAATAAACTAATTTTCTTAAAATTTTTTCATTAGTAATTTCTAAATTATCAGTTTCTGATTCTTTTTTTGGTAATTTTTTTAAATAATAAAAATTATTAAAATCACCATCTATTTCTATTTTAATTTTATTTCAATCTTCTTTTATATCTATTTTATTAGCATTCAAAATTTCAAAAGTATTTAAATAAGGTTCTAAAAAAATATCTTTATTTATTTCAATTTGATATTTTCAATTATTATAAGAAAAATTTGTTTTATTAATTTTTTCAATAAAAAAATTTAATAATTCATAATCATTTTCAAAATATTTTCATAAAATAGGATAAAATAAATTAAAAATATCTAAAAAATCATCTAAATTTGTTTCGTCTATATCTAAATATAAACTAACTTGTTTTTTTATATCAGATACATTCATTATTTATTTTCATAAAGAATTAAATTATATTTTGTAGCATATCAATAACATAAATCTTTAAACCATTCATTATTGTTATATTTTTTATGATAAAATCTTAAATTGTCATTAAGATATAAATTTTTATTAATTCGTTTAGTAGTATCAACACTAGAAAAAGTTGATAATGGTATTTTTTGTCAAAATAGATAAACATCACATAAATCACCAGCACTTTTAGTTCAAAAAACTATTCAAATACTATCAAAATAATTAAATCATCTAAAATAGGATATTGTTGTTGTTTGTGTAGGTCTTAAAGATAAATATTTTCAATTTAAATAAATTAAATGATTATCATTTCAATCATCGACATATAAATATCATAAACGCTGTAAGAAAAATTTTCAATTAATATATTTAATTCAATAAAATAAATTAGACGCAGTAGTAGAAAAAACTAAATAGTTATCATTTATTTTATGTATAACATAATCTGTTTGTGTAGTTCATAATTTCCAATATCAAAAAGGATAAGTTTTTATTGTTCCAGAATCATCAACTACAAATTTATAAACCATTATAAATCAATAATTATCACTTGTATTATTTCAAAATATAATAATTAAATCATTAAAAACAGTTATTTTTTTATAATTTAAATTATTATCATAAGTATCATTCTTTATAATAACTTTATTTTTAAAAAAAACATTTCAATCTTGTGTTGTATAATAAATATATCTAACACCAGTTCAAGAATCTAATAATCAAACAATACTATAATAACCATAATAATTTTCTAAAAATAATATATCAAAATCATCAACTAATCATACAAAATCATTTATGTTTATTTGTGTTCAACTACTAATATTTCAACCTGAAGTAACTATTACACTTTTAAAAGATTGATAAGTTGTAGATGAATTTTTATATCCTAAAATTAAAAATAACTTATTATCATATTCATAAATTTTTAATTTTTTAATAGCAGTTGTATCCGCATTAATACCAAAAGTTCAACTATTTAATAATGATAAAGTAAGACTAGTTCAAGTTCAATTTATTTTATAAGTTTTTATATAAACATTAGTTCAATTATTATAAACAATAACTAAAATTTCATCATTTAAAATTCATCATCATAAATATCAATCAGTTCAGGTAATTAAATTGTCAAAATTTTTAATAATTTGTATTGTATTTAATCATATTTGGCAATATTTTAAACTAATATTTCCAGATGAATCAGACGTAACAATAAAAAAAGTATTATCTTCAAATTTTATGAAACCAGATTTATTAGATATATAATCAGTAGTTATATTTCAATAACTTATTATTTTATCTGATCTTTTTTCAATTTTATAATTTCAATCTGTATCTTTTATTAATCAAACTAAATTTAAACCAGTAATATTGTTACTTAAAATTTCAACAGTTTCATATTGTTCTGTAATTAATCATCATCAAGTTCATCAAGATGAAATAATTTCAATATCAATTTTATCATTTGTAGGATCATCAGATACATTTAAAGTTATATTAGTTCATTCTATGAAATTAATTGTTTTTCTAGTTCAGATATTTGTATTATTTTTTTTTATTTCAATTTTTTGATTTGTAGTATTATCTACTACATATATTCAATTTGTTCATTTTTTTATTGTATTATTATCATATTTGACTTCTAATCAATTAGTTCATTTTATTATAGTTTCATTATCATATTTTGCCTGTAGACCATTAGTTCATTTTGTTATAGTTTCATCATCATATCAAACTTCTAATCAATTAGTTCATTTTTTAATTGTAACATTATCATATTTAGTTTTTAATCAATTTAATCATTTTTCTATTGTTTCATTATCATATTTTAATTGTAATTCTATTTGTTCGTTAGATCAATCATTTTTTTCAACAATATTTAAAACATCAGTATCATTTGATATTAATTTATTTTTTAAATAATCTGCTTTTAAATCATTATTCGAAACTTTGACTTTTTCATCACTTGTACTTGATGTTCATTCTAATTTTCATTTTATATAAACTTTTCATGTATTATCTATATAAAAACTTTTTCTTATTAAATCTTCAATGCTATAATTTTTAGGATCTTTGGCCATTTTTAATTATTTTCAAAATAAATAAATCATTGTTCTTTAATTGTTTTTTCTATTAATTCATATAAATCATCTATATCAATTCATAATTCTTCTAAACTTTTTCATCATAAACTAATATTTGTTATCTTAAAATTTTGATAAATAGTTCAATCATCATCAATAATAAAATAATTTTTAGGATAAATCATTTATATATTTTATTATTTTTAAATTAAAATTATTTTTATTAATATACTTTTTATATTCTTTTATTTTTCTATTATCTAAAAATTTTATATAGTCTTCATATTTTTTTTTAATTTCAAAAAAATAATTATTTGGTCTTTGTAATAGAAAAATAGCTTTTGTTTTTTCTAAATAATTTAAATTTGTTTTTAAATTAATTGTATTAAATAAAAAAAGAATAAATAATTCGAAATCAATTCATAATTTTAGACAAAAATCTTTAATTATTTTAAAATTTCATTTATTATATTCTTCAAGAAAATAACTTAAAATTAAATTTAAATTGTTCATTATTTTTTATTTTTAGATTTTAATTTCCTTTGTTTTTGTGCCCGTTGTAACATTTTTTTCTTTCAATATTTTTTTATTCAAATCCAAGCTGCTAATCTTACCGCAGATTCTTTTGACATTCATCTTTTCATTAATTTTCTAACTAAAGCTTTAAATCTTAGGCCTTTTCATAAAGGTAATTTTTTAGTTTTTGCCATTTCATTTTTTTAAAAAAATAAAATTATTTTTTATCTTTATTATTTTCATTATATTCATTTAAAAAATTTTCCTTTTTCTTTTCTATATATTTCATTGATTTTTTTTCAACAATTTCTAATCAACTAAAATATAAAACTTTTGATATTTTTTCAACAACTTTTAAAAACAAGCTTTCTTTAGTTTTTGCTGATTCATTTATTATACGTAGATTTTCTGTAATACTTAAAAATTCCCCAAACATCATGAATCAGATAAAAATAATTGGTATTAATCAAATATAAAAAATATTTTCATGATTAAAATGTTTTAAAAATCCTAATCAAACTGCTAATCACAAGATATAAAAAATATTCGTAATCTTACTTGTAATTCAATTTAAAAACCTGTAACTAGTTATTTTTTTATTAATTTTAGCTTTCAAAAATCATAAAGTAACATCTAATGTTGCCAATAAGCTATATAAAATTAATCACACAATAATAACTTTAAAACCAAAAATATAAAAATTTAATCCTAAAAAAGCTATTGTTGTTACAGCCAATATATTTTTCATTATTGTATTTTGTAAGTTTTTAAAAGTTTTAAAAAAGTTTTTTTATCTAATGTTTCAAGATTTCAAATTTCTTTTAATAAATTAATATAATTTTTAATTTTATTTAATTTAGTTTTATTTTGTAATAAGTTTTTTAAATATTTTATATCTTCTTCTATTTCTGCTAATTTTATAGCATTTTTTTGTGCTTCTTCTATATATTTTTCTTTTTCTTTTTCTAATTTTGATTTTTGTTCTTCTTCTGTTTGTATTAAATAATCTTCTAATATTTTTTCCTTTTCTAAATTAATAGGTTGATTTATATTATACTTATTTAAATTATTTATATAATTTTGTAATTGATTTAAATATTTTTGATCTACTAAAATTCATTGTTCTAAAATTCAAATTTCTTTTGCTATTTTTATGGCTTCTTGTATTTTTTGTTTATATAATTGTTTATCTAAAATTTTTTTATTTATATTATAAATAGTTTTATTTAAATCAATTTGACTTTCAATATTTTGTTTATTTTTTATTAAATCTAAATATTGTGATTTAGCTTGTTCTGCTTTTTGTTTATAATTTGATATAATATTTTGTTTTTGTTTTTCTTCTAATATTGGTTTATATTTTTGTCTTGTAGATTCATATATATTTTTTAATTTTGGTTCTATTATTTTAAATTTTTCTTTATTAAAATTTTTAATTCATTTTTTTTGTATTATAAAATCTAATACTTTATAAGTGTCATTTTTAAATTGTTCATAACTATAGTTAGGATCTTCTTGTAATTTTTTATTTATTATTTTTTCAAAACTTTTTTTCCAATTATCTATATTATCTATATTTTTATTTATCATTTTTATTTTTCAATTTTATATATAAAAGGTCAGATTCATGGCAAATATTTTAAAATTTTATCAAATCATCATTTAGTAATACTTTCAATATCTTTTATTCTATAATATAATGCTGGCATCATATTATTTATTCAAAAATCATATCTATTTTTTGTTTCTATAATACCAAAATGTTCTAATATATCTAGAAATAAATTATTCATATAAGGAAAGAAACCGCCATAAAAATAAGCTTCTTTAATTTTTTCTTCTTTTTTATTATTAAAATCTTCATCTAAAATAATACTAAATAACCTTGTAGTTTCTGTTAGACCTTCTGCTATTAAATAAGATAATATATATAAACTAACAACATATAAACTTATATACTTTGTAACACCTATATATCAATAATGATTAAAAACTATTTTTATATTATCTAAAAAATCCTGATAAAATTTATAGAAATAAGTTTTTAATTGATAGAAATATTTTCAAATTTCATGTTTGTAATAAATTGGCATTTCTAAAGGATTTTGTGTAATAAATTTTTGTTTAGCAGCAAAAATAGTATCAGTTATAAATTCATCTAATTTTTCAAAATTAATATTTTTTGTATAATTAATTTTTATTCATAACAAGTCTTCTAAAAAAATTAATTTCTGTTTATTTCATTTTCTAGCTTCAGCAATAGCATCTTCAAACATTTTTAAAGATGATGATATATACCATTTTAGCATGAAATCATTAATCTGTTTAAATCAACTATATTTTGCTAATCATTCTAATATATCTTGTGTTGTTTTTCAAAGTAATGCTATATTATCGGCAAATTTAATCATATTTTCATTTCTTACATTTATTTTTAATTTATTTATGTCTAATAAACCTAATAATGTATTTTTAGGTCACCAAGTTGTAATTATTCTAACAAAATCAAATAAAGATTGTATTGTATTTTCAATATTAATAACTTTAATTCAATTTAATAAAGTTGTAAGATTATATATATGTTTATCTATCCAATTTATTCATTTTCAAAATAAAATATTTTTTTCAATATTATCTATGATAGATTTTAAATGCGGATTTTTTCTTTGAAATTCTGCTTTCCATTTTTTCCATAAAATAAAATTATCACCCAATACATCGGATAAAGCTAAGTATTTTTCTATATTATAAATATAACTAAAAATATTTAAAATTGATTTTTTAATAAAATCACTTTCTTCAATAGTTCTTGATTTTAAATGTCAAGGATACTTTTTTGTATTTTTAAATTGTTTAAAAACTTTTAAGATTTTTGATGTATCAATAAAATAATCTACTATTTCAGCAGTTCTATCTTCAATTCATAGTTGTTTTTGTATTTCTTTTTTTAATTCAGAAATTTCAGTTCATTCTATATATTCATTAATTTTTTCCCGATTTATTTTGTACGGAAAATAATTTTTTAATCATTTAAATTTTTTAAATAATCATTTCCTAATTATTAATTTTTTATTTAGTTTTTCTTCAACATCTTCCAAATAGTTTGTAATTATATTTTTCAATTCTTTTATTTCTTCTATTTCATTTTTATTAAAATATCAAATATTTTCAATTTCTTCTATATTTCTTTTATTTTCAAAATATTCAACAACTAATTTATCAATTTTTTCATTTTTAGATATTTTATTAATTATTTTTTCATATTTTTGTAATTTATTTAAAGCTAATTCATAATTTTTTAAAAATTCTTTATATCAAATATTTATTAAATATCAAATATTTCTTCAACTTTTTCAAAAACTTCATAAATTTCATTTAGTAGTATAAAAAATATTTTTTCAAAATTGTTTCATAGTTTCAATGATTCCTTTATCTTTTTTTTCTATTTCTTTATCTAATTCAAAAATTTTAAACTTTAAATCATTTCGTTTTTCCCACAATTCTTTTTGTTTTTGTATAATTTCTTTTTTAGTTATTTTAGGTATTTTTTTTATTTGTTTTTTAGCTAAAATTAAATCTTTCTTTTTATTATTTTGTAATAATTTTATTGTTTTATCTACATCTATATAATCTTTTAAAATTTCTTTATTTTCTTCTAATAATTTAATAGCTTCTTCTTTATTTTCTTTTAATTTATCACTTATTTTTTTTCATAAAAATTTTATATTTAAATTTTCATCTTTAAAATCAAAATTAAATTTATTTATATTTAAGTAATAATCGTACATTTTAGTTATTTCATCTTTAATTTCATCTTCGTGTTTATATTTTTTTATAAAATAATTAAATTCTTCTGCTAATTTTGTATTATGTATTATTTTATCTATCGGTATTTTTTTTGTAAGAAAAACTTTTTTTTCATATAATTCTACTTCTTTATTTGTATTTTTAATTGCTTTATCAATATCTTTTGTTTTTTCTATATTATTTTTTAATTTTTCTTTATAAAAATTATAAAGAAAATTTTTTTCTTTTAATTTTTCTATATTTAATAAATCATTAATTTTTTCTTTTTGTATTCTTGCTACTAATTCTTCTGGTTTATTTATATTTTTTTCTGATATAGAAAATAATAAAGCACTTGATAAAGCATTTGCTAAATGTGCTTCTTCTGGCAAATTTGATTGTAAGTATTTTGATAATCAATAATAAGTTATAAATTCGCCAGAAAATTTTTTAATAAAATCATTTATTTCTAAATTTTTTAATAAAATATTTTTGCTAATATTTCATCAAAATCATAAAAAACTAACAAATAAAACTGTATCCAATAAATCTTTTTTAAATTTATCAAAATTATAATTTTGGTCTTTTGTAATACTATGTATAACATCGTGACCTAAAATAGATCAAAACAATTTTCCAAAATCTTCAACATCTTTAAATACAGTATTTCAAAAAATTTTTTTTGAAACAGAAAAAACTGATTTTAAAAAATCTTTTTCTGCTATATTTTTGATTAATAGTTCTTCCGCTGGCTTTAATAATTTTATTCTAAAAACTATTTTTGATCAATATTTTAAACCTTTTCAAGCAGCTTTTCATAAAAATCATCCAAAATAAGTTGTCGGTGATGTAAGTAATCAGGTTACACTACCTAATCACATTCAAAAATATTTAGCTAATTTATCTTTCCATCATATAGATATATAATTTTCTAATTCTGGTCTATATAATAAAGATATATCATTCGCTTCGATAAAACCTTCTTTAAATCATTTAGCTAAATTTTCTAAAATTCAATCTGCTGTTTTATAAATTTCTATATTTTCTAAATTTTTATAAATTTCTTTTCTTTTTTTTAATTCTTCTTCAAATTCTTTTTCTATATCTTCTATATTTTCTAAACCTTTATTTTCAAAAATTTTATCTGGTTTATATTCTTCAAGATCTTCTTTTTGTTTTTCTATAATATCTAATGTTACTTTTGCTTGTTTTTCTTCTACCTGTTTTCATATTTTTATTATATCTTTTAAATCTAGATTTCAAAATTGTTCTTGTAATTGTTCTAATTCTTTATCAATTTCATAAATTGTTTTTGCCATTATTATAATAAAAAATATAAATTTTATATTTTAATATACTTTAAAGTAATTTTATTTTTATATTTCTTTTTTTATTTTTTCTAAAAATGTTTTTTTAGCAAAAATTTTTTTTATTTCTTTATTTTCAATTATAAACTTTATATTATATTCAAAAATTTCTTTTAATGGAATCTTATAAGATATAACATTTTTAAAAAAATCACTTCTATTTTTTTCTTTTTTTATAATATAATCTAAATTTAATCTACTATTTAGAATAACTAAAAGATTTATTTCTTTATCTTTGTTTCATAAAACTTGTATTTTTTTATTGTCTAAATCTACAAAAAAATCAATATCCTTTGCTTCAAAGACTACAAAATTATATATTTTTTTATTATTTTCTAATTCTTTATCATTTAGATTTTTTAATACTTGTTTTTCTAAAATTTGTATTGGCTTTTTCCGTTTTTCTTTTAAAATATTTATATTTGTTTTTTCTGCTAATAATGTTTTTGTATCTACTTTAAATAATTGTTTTCAGTATTTTATTTCTATGTCATAAATATCTTTTTTATTAAAATATTTTTGCCAATTAATAATAAAATTTTTATTATATTTTTTTATAAAATTTTTAGCAGCCCACCAAGTTATATATTCGCCTAAAATACTTATTATTTGTTTTTTATATTTTCATTTTTTATTATTCCATTCTGTTTTATATAATTTATCATGCTTAAGTTTTTGAAAAGATATTATTTGTTCTAATATTTTATCTTTATATTGTTTTATTTTTTGTTTTATAAAATTTAAATCTGTTTTTATTACAAAAATATAACTAAAATTATTATTAAAAAAATCTTCTAAAGATTTATTTATTATAAATTTCCTTAGATTTTCTTTTTCCAAAGTTTTTATAATTTCATTCTTAAAATTAAAATTTAAATTATTATTTTTTTTATTATTTTCTTTTTCTAATTCTTTAATCATATCTATTTTTTCCATTTTATTATTATTAAAACTTAAAATTTAAATAAATAAGTATTTAAATTTTTTAATTTTAATAAAATAAGTATTTAAAAAATAATTAATAAAAAGCGGCAAAGCCGCTTATAAACCTTTTCTAACAAAAGCAATATCTATTAGCATTTTATTTATAATTGTTGTTGCAGATGAATATAAATAATCTTTAAAAATTCTTTTATTGGCTGGCACTTCATTTAGCCAAGCATAAACTATTCCTTTATCTTTTTGATTAAAATATCACTGTTCGACAAGTCTTCTAAAAACATTTTCTAAAAATTTTTTTGATGTTATGTTCAATAATGGTACATAAAAATACACATATCTATGTATATATTTTTCAATTTGTTCATAATTAATTAATTTATAAACATTACATTTATATTTATTATAATTATCTATAACATATAAAGTTTTTTTATCTTCGCCTAAAACAAAGTTTATAGCATGTCAATATCTAATTGGTCCATAATTATTTTCTGTAACTGTATCTATAGCACAATTATCATATTTGTCAAGTGTATATTTTCTACTGCCTGAAAAACTTCAAGTTCCTATATATCATTTTTCTAACATTTTCCAAAAATCATTACTATTAAATTCTACCATAAAACTATATACTAGTCTATTTTTATTTTTTTTATTCCACCGTTTTCTAACCAAATCCACAGCACTATTTGTATACCAACCAACACCTTCTTTTGCCCCATTTTTTTTTGCTAAATTCCAAAGTTCTTTTCTTTCATCTATACTAAATTTATATCAAAAAATATTTGAAACATTTGTTATGGCAGCATGTACTGTACAACTAAAAAATGAAATATCTGGCTGATGATAAGTTATTTTGTTTTTCCAAAATACAGGTCATATTTCTTTTATCATTTCAGGCCCTTCTATCAGTTCGGTATGAAATCTAAAATCTGCCGCACTATAACTTTCTTCAATCACGCCATTTCATTCCATTTCTTTAATTTTTTTTAAATCTTCTGGTGTTATGTTTTTTATTATTTCATTTATTTTATTCATTTTTTATTTTTTTTATATATATAAAAGAATTAATTATATTTCCCCGATAGCTAAAATATACCACCGAAAATTGGTAATTGAATCCCAATTTTTTGTATTTCCATTTGTATCATATAGCCGTATATCTATTCAACCAGAAAAACTATTCCATCTTAAAATTACTGGTGCTGATTCGATTCATATAAATACCATTGGTTCTGCTGCGTAAGGTTTTTGAAAATATACTGTTAGTTTATTTCAACTTACATTTATATTATCTAATTTAAAGTTCGCAACAGCACCAAAACTATGTCAATCACTTGTGTTTAAAGTTCAATTATTATCCCGACGCCAATATGCCATAGATAACATAATTCTACCGCTTCATTTTCTTTGTCTAGGATTTGCTACTAGTAAGTTTGTATCTATTTTAAAATCATTTTTTCAACTAGCTAAAAATCTTCATCTTATTCGCAAATCACCACTACTGTCTTTTAAAATCATTTGTGCTTTATTTTCAGTATTATCCCCAGGATCATTCCACCATACAAAATCATTGTTTCCTGCTGGCTGTCATATACCCCTACCTACAAACCAAGATCAATTTTTTATTGTTCCATTATTGCTAGATAAATAAGAAATTCAAACTTCATTTTCAAAAGTTCAGCCACTTACCCAAAGTCTTATAGATCATCGTCAGTTATGTTTATCATCATTTATATTTATTTTTCATTCTAAAATATTGGTTCAAAAACCAAATTTTTTTCAATCTGTATCTGTATATAAAGTACTATATCAAATGTATCAAGATTTATTATATAAAATTTTTTGATTTTGTGTTGTATCTAATTCAATATCTTTTGTTACAATAGAAATATTTATTTTTTTGTTTATATTATCATTTTCAATTTCAATTTTATTGGTTTGTGTGTCCACAAAATTTATTTTTTCATTTGTATAACTTTCGTCACTATCTTCCACCGTTACTTTTCATTTTATTTTTAAAACACCTGATTCTTTAGTTATTTCAATATTATTATTTCAAGTTCATATTTTATTTTCAAGAAAATCTAAATCATCAGTTCAATCTATACTTACTTTTCCATCACTATTAATTCTAATTTTTTTATTTCATGATTCATCAATAATTTCTAGGTTTATTCATGTTCAACTTAATAATTTATTACTTAAATAATCGTATATTGTATCTGTATCTGTTGTCAATATTTTTCATTCGCTTTTTATTTTTATTTTTTTTTGTCAATCTTCTGTTATAATTTCTAAAATAATATTATTTCATGCTTTTAGTTTTTCTTCCAAAAATCAAAAAACATCTGTATTATTTGTTTTTATTTTTCATTCTGTATATAACTTTATTTTTTTATTTCAACTTCAATTATCAACTACTTCTTTTTTTATATTTTCTTCTGTTATAATTTTATTTCATAAATAATCTGCTGTATCTGTATTATCAATTTTAATTTTTTCGTCTTTCCCAGATATTGTTATGTTTATTTTATTATTTGCTGTATCTTCAACTATATTTATATTTGTATTATCACCATCAATAAAATTTATTTTTTTCCTAGTTCAAACCATTGTTCCATTTTTTTCTACTTCAATTTTTTGTATTGTTTTATCATTTTCAATATATAATCCTTTGCTACTATCACTTTTAATTGTATTATTATCATATTTTATTTTAAAGCCTACTTGTTCTACATTACCATCATTTTCTTCTGTAACTTCTAAAACATTTGTGTCTTTGCTAATTAATTTATTTTTTAAATAATCTGCTTTTAAATCATTATCTGAAACTTTTGCTTTTGCTTCTATATCTTCTTCGCTTTCCACAAAAACACGTAAGTATAACTTTCAGTCTGTTCCTTCAAAAATAACATTTTTCAATAAATCCTGAATATCGATTTGTTTAATTTCCATTTTTTATTTTATATCATATAAAAAAATAAAATTGAAAAAATTGAAATAAAATATAAAAGAAAAACAAAAATCCAAAAAAGATCATTGTCACAATTATAATTTATTCAATCTATTATTCAATTTATTATTATTTTTATCCAATTCATATTATAAATTATTAAGATATAAAAATATTTTTTTATTTTTAATATACTTTTTATCATTCATTTTAAATTTTTAATATTTTTTTATTTTTATATAAAAATATTTATACTAACTATTTATTTAATGTAGATAATTTCTTAAATTTTTTATCCCAATATTTTAATATATCTTTTTCTTCTTCTGTCATACAATTTTCTAAAAATAATTCGTAATAATATTTTTTTGTTTGTTTTTTATTATTATTTCTTATTTTTTTCATTTGTTTTTAAATTTAAAATATAAAAAATTTTTATATATAAATAAGTATTTAATTTAGTGCTTCTTGTAATAAATTTTCAAGTTCATTAAACATTTCTACTATATTTTCATCATTTTTATTTTCAATATTTTCATCTTTAATAAGTATCTGATTTTGTTTTTTATTAATTTTTTGTTTTAATAATTTTAGATATCTTTTAAAATCAATATTTCCTTTTAGATATAGACTTAATCTTACTGTCCTTTTTTTATAATCTTCTAACATTATTTTTATTAATTTTTTAATTTGTTCTTCATTAAAATTATTATTTAATATATCATCTACAAATTTTGTCTGTATTTTTAGCCACATTTTTTTATATTCTTTATAATCTTCTTTATCTTCTGCCATTAAATCCGCCAATGCTTCCATTCTTTTTGCTTCTTCAACAATCATTTTTTTTATTTTGTTTTTTGTTATTTTTTTCTTATTTTCTTCATTATATTTATTTTTAATATTTTTATTTTCTTCTTTTATTTCTTTATTATAATTTTCTTCTTCATTATTTTCAAATAATATACACCGATAAAACACATAATTAGTTTCTTTTTCTACAATTTTTTTTAATAAACCTTTTTTTTCTAAACTTTTCGTAATTCTATATATTTTCATTTTATTCCATCATAAAACTTTTAAATCATTTATAATTTTTGATTTTGATATATTTATAAATGTTTTTCAATTAATCTGTTTTCTATTTGCTTCTGTTCGCTTTTTAAAATAATATTCCATTATACCTAAAAAAATTGCTTCTTCTGCTTTTAATTTATTAATTTTATTTAATCTATTAAAATCAATTATTAATTTCATTTTATTAAAAATTAAAAATATAAATTTTTATTAATAAGTATTGTATCTAATTTTTTTTCATAAAAAATTATTTTATCTTTTTTCTTTATAAAAATATATTTTTTGCCATAAATAATTTTTTCAATTTTTTCTTTTTTATTAAGTTCTTTTATAATTTTATTAAAATTCATTTTTTTATTATTTTAAAATATAAAATTATCTAAAATCATATAAATAAGTATTTAATTTTTTCTTATTTTTAAAAATTTGATCCTTGCTTTTGTTTTATTTTTTTTCTTTGTCTTTTTCGCTTCGGCCGTCTTATTATATATTAAATTTTTAAAAATAAAATCTAAACATTATATCAATATTATATCAATAATTTTTTGTTTTTTTCTTTTTCTTTATAAATAAGTATTTATTTTTTTAATTAAAAAAAATAATAAAAATAAAAAATAAAAGAAAAAGAAAAACTATTTTGTCTTTTTTTTATTTTTTAAAATAAAATATATTGTGTAACATAAAAATAAACAGTGTTCAATATCTTTCAATATAAAATAATTTTTTAAAGAAAAAAAAATTTTTTTGTTTTTTAAAAAAAATAAAAAAAAAATATTCTTATTAGTGTATTCTTATTAGTGTATTTATTATTAGTGTATTGTATTTCAATTTTGTAATACCCCCCATTTCAAAAATGTAATACCCCTATTTCAATTTTGTAATACCCCCATTTCAAAAATGTAATACCCTTTTTCAATTTTGTAATACCTTATTTCAGATTTGTAATACCTTATTTTAAAAATATAAATAAAGGATCGGTTTTAGCCGATCCTTTTATAATATTTGTGTATAAAAATATATTTTCTATATTTTTAATTTTCATTAATATATCAGATAATATAATCTGTATGTATAAAATATTTATATTTATTTGGTTCTATTTCAATTTTTAAAACAGCCCAGCCTGGTGCTATTATTTTTTTTCAATCTTTTGTTTTATAAACATCATTCAAAAATTCTGATATTTTTTCTATTTCTATAAATCAATTTGTCGTTTTTATATTATTCATTATTATTTATTATTATTAATTAAATAAAAAATAAAACATCTTTTAAATAATCAAAAAAGTCTTTATTATTTTCTTTCTTTTTTTCTTTTTCTTTTTCTTTTTTTATTTCTATTGCTTTTTTTATATTTAATATCAAATCTTTTATTGCTTTTTTTGTATCTTCAAAATTTGATACTACTTCCATATTTTCAATTTCTTTCAATTTTTTATTTAGTTTATTTTCAAAATCATCTAAATTTTTTATATTATTTATAAAATCTGGCGATAATAATAATTTGCTAAATGTTTTATAATTTTCTTCATTAATATTATAAATTTTAAAATTTTTTGTATTATATAAATGATCCAACATTTCTATAGCTAAATCATTATTTTCTTTTATTTTATTTAAAATATCTATTTGTATTGTATTTATTTTTTCTTCTAACATTTTTCTATATTTCGGATCTACTTTTTTTATTAAATTATTTAATTCTTTCTTCCAATTTGAAAAATCTAAAAATTTATTTTGTTCTAATCAATAGTTTATTTCGTTTTCTATATCTTTATATCTTGTTATTTTTTTTGTATATATATTATAAATTTTTTGAAAAATTCTTTCGCTTTGGTTTTTAAAATACAAATCTATCATTGGTGTATATTTTATATCTGCTGTATTTTTTATTTGTTCTTTTAATTTTTCTTTTAAATTTTCTAAAATTGTATAAACATCGTCAGGTGTTTTTATTTTTTTAATTCATATTTCATTTATTAAATCGTCTAAATTATAATTAATATAATTTTCTATATTTTGTTTAATTAATAAAAAACTTTCTTTTTGGTTTTCTAAATGTTTTAGATCTATTTGATATAGTTTGTATGCTATTTTTTCTTTTTCTAAACTTCCATATTTTTTTATAATTTCTTCTTGTGGTTCTTGGTTTAAAATTCTTTCAGCTAAATTTTTATAATATCATTTTTGCCATAGACTATCTATTTTTGTTTTTGCTATATTAAATGCGTCCGTAATTGTTTTTCATTGTTTTATTAAATTTTCAAAATTTTTATTTAAATTCAATAAAATTATTTTATCAATTTCATCCTGTCTTTTTTTTATATTTTCTAATATATTATTTATTTTTTTTTCTTCTAAATTTAAAATCGCTTGTTTCATTTTTAGTTGGTTTTTTATTTTTGCTTCAATTATTTTATCTTGTTCTTTTGCTATTTTTAAAATTATGTCTTCCATTTCTTGTTTATTTTTTTCGTATTTTTTTATATAATCTTTATATAAATCCTTATCTATTTCTTCTAATTTTTTAAATAAAATTCTTTTTTTTTCTAATTTATCTAATTCATCTTTATATTTATTTCGAATTTCTTTTGATAATTCTATAATTTTATTTTCTATTAATTTTTTTTGTTTAAAAGTTTCTGATAATTGCCAATTTATAATATCTAAATCTGCTTCTGCTGTTTGAAAAAATGCTGGTCAAATAAGATTATTTTTTTCTATCGCTTGTGCTGTTTGTTTATATTTTAGATAACTAATTGTATTATCTAATTTTTCTAATTCTTGTTTAAAAATTTCTGAAACTTTTTTTTGTATATATTCTTGTGTTGGTATTTCTTCTAATATTTTTAATTCTTTTTCTATGATATTTTTCTGTTTTAATCTATCTTCCATAATTTTTATTTTTCATTTTTCAACAATATTTTTTAATTGTTTGTTTTCAGTAGTTTTTATTTTAAAAATATTTTTTAATATTCCTAAATAATTTGTGTTTTGTGGTAAGTCTTCCAATAATTTTGCTTTTTGTTTTTCTAAATACAATAAATCTTTTTGTTGTTCTATTTTCTTTTTTTGTTGTTCTAAAGTTTCTTTTTCTTCTAAAAAAGTATTTATATTTTCTTCTTCTATATTTTTTAAATTATCTTCTGTATTTTTTATGTTATTTATATCTTTTAAATTTTTTAAATTATTGATTAAATTTAGTAGTTCAATCATTTTTTAAAATAAAAAAATAAAATATTTTTTATATAATATACTTATTTTTTTAAATAAAAAAACAAGCCTGGCAAAAGCCAAGCTTATTTTTTTAAAAATATTTTTAAAATAAATTCCAAAGTTCTTTATTTTTATTTTTCCAAATTTTTTTTATTATTGTTATTATTTTATATAAAAGTTCTTCTTTATTTTTTATTTCTACTATTTTTTGTTTTTGATATCAAAGATAACTGTCCCGTATCTTATATATTATATATTTATCTTTTTCTTTTTCTTTTAAAATTTCTATGTAGCTATGTCTATTTTTTTTATCTTTCATATATATATCTATTCCACCATATCAGTTATAAAACAAATAGATTAAAGGCCAAATTCTTCTTTTATCGTATATTTTTATATTATCATTATCTAATAATTTAAAATATAAAATTTTCATTTTTTTATTTTCTAGCATTTCTTTAATTGTTGGTTCTAAATTTTTAATTATTATTTTTTTATTATTTAAGATATAAAAATATAAAAATATTCATATAATAAGTATTTAATTTTCTTTTTTTATTTTTGTAGAATATATTTTTTTATAAAATTTTTTATTTCTTCATAAACTTCTTTTTTAGTATCACAAAGTATAGTTTTATTTAAATTATTAAAAATAACTGCCCGTTTATTATTATATTCTGGTACTATTGTTATCCATGTAACTTCATTTTCAGTTTCAATTCTGTTTCCTACAGCACCATAATTTTCAAAAACATGTAACCTAATTTCTTCATAATTAGTATCTATAATAATAGCTATATTAATCCAAAATCTTTCATCTTTTCTTTTTAGTCGTCTTAATGATTCTTTAATTTCATTAAACTTAAAATTTTTTTTATATTTTTTTAAATTTTTTTTTGCTTTATGTGTCATTTTTTTTATAATTACAATATAAAATAAAATATTTGTATAAATAAATATTTAGTTTATTTAATTTATTTTTTTTATTTTTGTTTTCTATATAATAAGTATCTAATTTTTCTTTTCTATTTTTATATTTGTTTTTGTATAATAATAAGTATTCAATTTTTTTTCTTTTTGATGGTTCTAGTTGGTCTTTCATGGTTTCTATTATGTAGGTTCTACTATATTGTCAGAATTCTACTGTTTTTATTATTTTTTTATCATCATTATTATAAATAAGTATTTATTTCTTGGCTGGTCCATACGGTCTTCCCAGGTTCCGTTTTGTATATAGGTTCTTCCTGGTTGTATGGTTTCCAGCCAATTTTTTCTTCTTATATAAATAAGTATTAAAACATTATTTTTCTTCATTATAAATAAGTATTTAATTTAATAATTTAATTTAATTTTTTTATTTTTGTTTTCTATATAATAAGTATTCAATTTTTTTAAAAAATCTGCCTTTTATCTACGCCCCGTTTCCCTGTTTTTCTTTTGGTTTTTATATTAAAAAATTATAATAAAATTTCTGTTTTTTTATTTTTGATTATTTTTTTGAAAAACTGTTGAAAATAATTTTGAAAAAAACTTGTTTAAAAACAAATAAAAAGCCAAGCTAAAAGGCTTGGCTTGTTTAAAAATATTTTTTTATTTATTATTATTTTTTTTTATTTTTGTTTTTCTGCTATTTTTTCTAATTTTTTAATAATTTCATCTATATTTTTATTTTTGTCAATAATTTTTTCTTCAATTATTTTTTTTATTAATTTTTTAATATTTTCTATTTTTTGTTTTTCTTTTTCTAATTGTTCTTTTTGTTTTTGAATTTCTGCTTGTTTGTTTTGTATTTCAATTTTTTGTTTTTGTATTTCTTGTTTATCTTTTTGTATTTGTTTTTGTAATTTTTCTATTTCTTCTTTTATTTTTTTATTTTTTTCTATTTCTTTTTTTATATTTTCTTTTTGTTTTTGTATAGCTAATTTTTCTTTTTCAATTTCTTTTTGTTTATTTTCTATTTGTTTTTCTTTGCGTTCTAATTCTAATATTTTTTGTTTAATTTTTTTATTATCTTCTATATATTTTTCATTTAAAATTTTATATTTTTCTATTTCTTTTTCTAGTTGTTTATTTTTCTTTTCTATTTTTTGTTTTTCTTTTTCTATTTGTTTTTTTTTTTCTTTTTTTTTTTTTTTTTTATTTT
>Ga0256836_1000286_pt1 | contig 29016 bp, 26 predicted proteins | sample 4561380metaG_FD_185974 | JGI IMG/M metagenome (GOLD analysis project Ga0256836, IMG submission 185974) | Hydrothermal vent microbial communities from Guaymas Basin, Mexico - 4561-380 | ecosystem: Environmental > Aquatic > Marine > Hydrothermal vents | place: Mexico: Guaymas Basin | collected...
TATTTTTTCTTTTGAGAGCTTTTTTAGATAGCTCTAAAAAAGCTTCAAAAAGATTTTTAAAGAAAAAACTTCTAGCTAAACTTTATTTTTTCTTTTGAGAGCTTTTTTAGATAGCTCTAAAAAAGCTTCAAAAAGATTTTTAAAGAAAAAACTTCTAGCTAAACTTTATTTTTTCTTTTGAGAGCTTTTTTAGATAGCTCTAAAAAAGCTCTTTTTTACTAAAATAATTTCTTAAACAAAACTTTAATGTTAATAAAGGAGCAATAATGGGTGCTTTGAATAATGAATATATTTATAGATTATTACAAGAAGAAAACAGTGATTATCTAGAGCAAAATAGAGAATTAGCGAAAACGACATTAAATGCTAAATTAATGAAACTTCTTGGATCAAGATTTTCATCACCAAACGCAATAAAAAGTGCGATGATGGCAGTACCAATGTTAAGTTTAGCATCTAAAGTTGGGATTGCTGGTAATTACGAAATAGTTCAAAAAATAGCAGGAACAAGCAAAATTTTATCCCCAGAAATGGTAGAACTCGCTGCTTTAACTCCTTATTTTATTACGACAATGGGAACAGCTCCACAACAACTTAATAATTTAAGAAATTTACAGACGAAATTTGTTGGAGCAAATCAATGGCATGAGTATGGGATAGGATCCCAACTTGCTCATATGTATCAAGGTTTATCTAAATTTGGTAACTTTGGATTTGCAGGACTTGCAGGATTAGCAGCTTTAGCAGGAATGCCCGGATTAGGAGCAACTTTTGCATCTTTAACTCCATCATCTCTTATACTTCATGGTTTAACCGCAATTGGTGGAATTCCTGGAGCTTTGATGGGAGCTTTAGGAGTACAAGGTTTAGGAAAATTATTTCAAAACATAGCTAAACCAAATAATCATACAAGAATATATACTCCAGCTTTTACTGGAATAGGAGCTGCTGCTTTAATTACAAATAGTACATATAATCAATATAGACAACAACTAATACTTTTACAAAGTAATAATTTAATAACACCAGCAGAATCTTTAATTATATCAGTTTTAAATGATATTAATTTAAATACTACTACTCTTAGATTACAATATTCACAAGATGAAGTAGGTAGAAAATCCATTTATAATGCAAATACAAGAACTTCATTACATTCTATTTTTGATACTGGAACTTATGATAAACCTGATGAATTATCAAAATCAGAAGAATTAAAAAGAAGATCAATTTTTGGATTAAATCAAACTATTTATGCTTCATCTTTATTATTACAAGCTGCTTTAGCTGGACCATTAGCAAAAAAATTAATGGGTAAAAATTTTGGAGAAATTAGAAATGAAATTTTAGATATTTTTATCAACGGAGGTGTTTCGAGTAAAGCTAGAGCTATTGAACAGACATCTAAAAGATTAAACATTCCAGCAAATTTTGTAGTATCTTTATATACACCGGTAACAAAATGGTTTAATTATCCAACTTATGAAGATCAAATGTTAGCTATTACAGCTAATATTCATGAAATACAAAGAGCAATTGCTTTAACCTTACTTGATATTAGAAAAGGTGTTACTGGAGCTAGCGGAATTAATAATCTTGGAAAAGAAAAAACCGGTATTTATGAATTATTTGATGAAAATTTAAAAGAATATACTAAAGATATAGGTGAAACTGATTTAATAACTAGATATCTTGGTCCAATCTATGGTGGACTTATTAAAAAAGCCGGATATCTTGGACTAGCCGGACTAAAAAGTATCGGAATTTTAACAGCTACACTTCAAAACAATGAAGATTTAGTTGAAAAAAGAAAAGATGATGTTAAAAATGCTCTTCTTAGTATAATACCTTTTGGAGAAAATTTAAAAGAAACTATAAAAAGCCCTTTTGAAATTATCAAAAATAGTTACAAAAGAATTCTTGGTATTCATGATATTTCGGATATTAAAGAATTCATGAGGAATAAAAAAGAGGAACTTGAAGAAATTAATTATCAAGCAGCTGCATATAGATTCTTGGGCGGACATTTTCCTGACATGGTTCAAAGAATGCTTTATTTTATGAATCAACAAACTGTTTTTTTAGGAAATTTATTAGATTGTCATGGTTGTAAAAAAACTTTAATACCAATGTCTACTGCTTCTTGGAGAGCTAATTTCGGTCAATTTATGACAAACTCACAATATAAAAAAGAATTTAATAAAAGATTATTTAAAGCTACCGAAGAAGAATTCGGCCTTGAAGAAGAAAGAAAATACGGTAAAATAACTGGCTTTATTAATAAATTATTTAAAGTCAGTGATAAAGAAATGAATAAAGACTATAATTATTTACAAAGAATAAAATCAAGATTATTTAATAATAATGAAGAGAGCCCAGAAGAAATAATTCCAGAAGAGCTTCTTACAACTTTTGAATCATCTAAATATTCTAGAGTAAAAAATTCAAAATTAACTAATTCATTTAGTTTTAAATTATATATTAAAGTTTTAAAAGAAATTAAAAGATTACTTGTTAATCATTTTAAATACAAAGAAACAATAATTGAAAAACAAAAAAGAATCGAAGAAGAAAAAGAAAAAGAAAGAAAAAAAATAAATCATGCTATTCTCGGATCTTATGACGAATTAATAGAAATAAGAAAATCTCTTAAAAAATTAAATGAATTATCTAAACATTCTAAAATAAAAAATTCAAAATTAACCAATTCGACTAATTTTAAATTATATATTAAAGTTTTAAAAGAAATTAAAAGATTACTTGTTAATCATTTTAAACATAAAGAAACAGTAGATGATAGACAGAAAAAAATCGAAAGAGAAAAAGAAAGAAAAAAAATAAATTATGCTATTCTTGGATCTTACGCTGAATTGATTAAAATAAGAAAGTCCCTTAAAAAATTAAATTATTTATCACCAATAGAAAAAGAAATTAAAAAAATGAATACTCAACTTAAAAAAATTAATATAAATTTAAATGAAAATGAAAGCTCAAATGGATTGCTTTATGGAGCTTTAGGAGCGCTTGCTATTGGTATATATTCAATAGCTAAAAAATTCGGTATAAAAGTTTTAGAAAAAATTCCTGGAAAATTCAAAAAATTATTTGGAATACATTCAGAAATAGAAAAATCGTCTATTCCAAAAACTAAAATAACAGAAACCAAAATATCAAAAACATCAGTTAATAAAATAGTTGATAAAGAAATAACTAAATTATCAGAAAAAGAATTAGCTAAATATGCTGCTAAATCAACATTTAAAACTATGCTTAAAAAAATTCCTTTAATTAGTATTCTTGCTGGACTTGGTTTTGGAACTTGGCGTTATTTACAAAAAGATTACACTGGAGCAAAATTAGAGCTTACCAGTGGTTTAGCTGGAACAATTCCAGGGATAGGAACAGTAGGAAGTTTATCACTCGACGGATATCTTGCTTATAGAGATTTATCAGGTTTAACAGAAGAAGAGATAAGAAAGAATAAAAAACCAAATGCTTTCAATTTTATAACACCTGTTAATCAATATAAAAGAATTTCGTCTTATTTTGGAAAAAGATATCATCCAATTGATCATAAATGGAAAATGCATAATGGAATAGATATAGCTGCCAAAAAAGGCACTCCGGTTTATGCAGTCGAGGATGGAGAAATTCTTTATGCTGGTTGGGCGAGAGGATACGGTAATTTTATCAAAATAAAACATAAAAATGGTTTTATTTCTGTTTATGGGCATCTTGAAAAAATAGCTCCAGGTATTAAAACAGGAGTTAAAGTTCAAAAAGGACAAGTTATTGGATTTGTCGGTAGCACTGGTAAATCAACTGGACCTCATTTACATTTTGGATTAATGAAAAATGGTAAATGGGTTGATCCAATGAATTATGGAATCGGTTATAAAAGAAATTTAGCTATTAATAATAGTACTTATAATTCTCAAAATCATTCTGATCTATCAAAAATAAAAGGCAATTTAACTTATACAAATATTCTTAATTCTCAGGATACAAAACAAGCTTTAATTGATGCTAAACATCAAGATATAAAAAATCAAAAAGAATTTTTAGCAGCTTTTGGAGCAACTTTTGAATCTTTAATACAAGAAATGAATAAATTAATTACTTATGCGCAAGCTCAACTTAATGTTTTACATTCTATTAATACAAATATACAACAAGATAAAATACAAACAATTTCTATAATCGAAGATTAAATCGAAGATTAAATCAAATTTTAAATTAAAGGTCAAAAATGGCTAACATAAATATTCCTTTTTATATTGATACAACAGATAATAGAACCTGGATTCCGGTAGGAATTCTTCCAGGTCTTAATTCTGCTATTGATCCGAATTATAATTTTGAAAAAAGTTTATTGACTAACATAAGCTTTATAGATTTTATACCGGTAATTTATAAACAACAACAAATTAGTCGAATTATAGATAATATTACTTCAATTGCTTCTTATGCTGTAACTGGTAAAGAATTTAAAGAAGCAAAAAATGCTGTTCAAAAATTATTTGATATACCCATTAATGGATTATATGAATACGACGCTAGTGGTAGAAATGAAATGGCAGAGACTTTTAAGAAAATTTTAGAAGATTATTTAGATTTTAAATTTTCTTCTACAAATTTTGGAATAAAAATTATTGCTTCTAATGATTCTGTTTTTTCTGAGAACATTCAAAATGATTTTAGTGAAAATCAATTATTAACAGAAGCAATGAACAATCCATTAATTGGTGGAAGTAAAGCAATAGTTAGAAAAAATATCGATGCTATGAATAACTTTATTCAAAAAACTACTGGTGTAAACGTTATGCATACTGCAGCTTCATTACCGAAATACAGTTATGCAGATGCTTTATCATTATTAAAAAATCTTTCACATGATAATACTTTTTCAAGCATTTTACAAAAAGAATATCTTGGATTTGAAATAGCTTTACCAAGGATTTTTAGATCAAGTAGATATACAAATTCATTAAATGTTTTTATTAAATTAACTTCTCCATCCGGTCATCCGGACGATGTATTTAGATATGTAATTAATCCATTAAAATTATTAATACTAATGGCTGCTCCATTAAGTGGAGATGGTATGACTTATTTTGTACCTCCAATTTGGCAAATAAAAAGCTATGGAAATTCATTTATGAAAGTTGGTGTAATAGATGTAATTACTGTTACAAGAGGATCTATGGAAACATCATATTCCGATTTATTATTACCAACCAGTCTAGATGTTAGAATAACAATAAGTTCTCTTTCAGATCATTTTGCAACTGTTTTAAATAAAGAAGATCTTAGCAAAAACGAAGTTGGTTTAACTACAATTGAAACAAATGATGAAGTATTTAACACTGATACTAACAATATGGAAGAGTTATATATTAAATTATAAAGGAGTAAAATGGTTAAAACGATTAAAACAGAAAATAAAAATCCAGAGAAAAATTCTAAAAAAGCATTAATAAATGATATTAATCTTGACAAAGATTTTGAAATTGAAACTGAACCGGTAGAATTTCATTTAGAAGAAGGTGCAACGATAGAAATCGATATCGATGAAATCCAAAAAGAACTTAACGAATTTTTTGAAATTTTTCAAGATATAAAAATTAGATAAAATTAAAATTAAAGGTAAAGGCGCATCAAATGATTTACGATAAAATAAATTTATTAAATGTTTCATTTATTTTATTAATTATAATAATATTTATTCTAAGTTATACATTAATGAAATTTAAAAAAGAAAATAAAGAATTAAAAAATGAAATTAAAAGCTTAGAAACTAAAAAATCAAATAATTTAAATAATTTAAATACATCAGAAATGAAAGAATTGAAAACTTTTTTAGATGAAATTATAAAAGATAAATTCAATTATTATTTATTAAACAATATTCTACCGAAATATATTGCAGGTGAAAAAATATCTAAAAAAGAATTCAAAGAGCTAAAAGAACTTTTTTATATTGATATTAGTCTATTATTGTCAAAAAACACTAAAGCCAAATATTTAAAATATTTTAATAAAGATGGGTTAAAAGCTTACATTAATGAAAAATTTAGTTTTTATGTAAATAAAGTAGATAGAAACTTTTTTGACGAAAGCACAATAGATAAAAAATTATACGATTCAATTTTAAAATAAATTTATAAAGGATGGTTATGGCTGGTACAAAAATAACTAATGAAGATAAAAAAAGATTAATCTTAGAAGCAGATTGGGATATTGATGATACTGGAGAAGATACTGTTGCAGCAGTATCTGCTCTTGATGCGCATAAAAAAGCAATCGAAGCGATTGATTCAATCGAATCATTAGAAAAACTGGATAAAACTTTCGATAAATTTTATAAAAAAATTATAACAAGTGAGGATGATCAATTATTCTCTGGAGAAGTTCAAAAAATTGAGTTATCAAAAATAGCTTCACAAATTCTTTCTGATAAAAAAGATTCGAGTTTAGATGACTTTAATACAGATGAGTATAAATCTATTCAAGAAGATTTACAAAAACTATTTAATAATGCAAATGGAGATATTTTAAAGTTACTACAAAATCAAATTGTTCATCATAATAGAAAAGATCTTTATGAAATGTATGATGAAATTGCCGATATTAATTTTATTGCTTATAGAATGCTTAGAGTTTATATTGATAATCTTTTAATTAAAAATATTCAAACAAAAAGTTTTTTAAATGTAATTGAAAATCATGATAATAAAAAATTAACAGAAATTAATGAAACTAAATTGAATCTTCTTAAAAAATTTATAGAAATGTTAATAGTTTATTTTGATATTCAAAATAGATTAAAAAATGAAATTCTTCCAAAAGAATTAAAATATGGAGATTTTTATATCGAAGTAGTTAATCTTGGATATGTCGATGAGATAGTTAAAAAAAATCCTAGTTATTTATTAACAGAAACTGAAATCTTAGAAGGAACTTTCGAATTAAATAATAAAAAATATAAAAAAGTAAAATTTGCTAAAATTGAATTACCAATCAGACGCGAAAATTTTAATGAAATTTTTGAATTTGAAAATTCAGATTTAAGCGCAGAAGCAAAATTTGAACTTAAATTAAAAAAATTAAAGAAAAAAATAACAAGAAAAGGTCAACATAATCTTGAAGAAAATGTTGCTTTTTTAAATAATCTTGAAACAGAAAAAACTCTTGAAGAGAAAATTGATAAAATTCTTAATATTGATTTAGATAATCTTGATAAAATATTCCTAAGAGCTCATGATCCAGCTCATGTTATTAAGGTTGAAAAAGATGGAATCTTTTATGGATATATTATTATCGAAGAAGATAATGAAGATAAAGATACCGAAGATGAAATTAATCTTTATAAAAGATTTTTAAGCGATAACGAATATGAAAATCAAGAAAAAGAAAAAAATAAAAATATCGCGGATCAAATTGCAGAAAAAATTTCGGAAAGAATTGCAGAATATTTAAGAACAGAAGAGCAAAGTTTTGATGATTTGCCAGAGGAAGTTAAATTATCTTTAAGAGTTATTATTTATCATAAATTAACTAAAAAATCCAAAATTAAATTTAGATTTGTAAATACAGATAAATTAGTAAATTTTCATACTTTTATTGATAAATATGCTCCATATGCTACATCAATTTTCGATCCAATAGTACAACCAGTTAAAATGTACACTATTGGTTTAATGACTTCGCTTGTATCAAGGTTATCAAGAGCATCTGTTATTCGTAAATGGAATATTGAAGTTGGTAATAAAAGAGATTATCAAAAAATTGTAGAAACTGTTAAAAAAGATCTTAAAAATAAATCTGTAACTTATGATTCTTTAACCAGTATTAAGAATATCTCAAAAATTATTACTGATTTTAAAGATATTGCTACGATTACAAAAGATGGTCAAAGATATATAGATTTAGAAATTCTTCCTTTACATGATAGATCTTTACCGATTCAGGAGCTTCAAGATCTTAGAAATGAATTATTAATGGCTACCGGTATTCCAAGTGTTTATTTAAATTCAGCAGAGGCTATCGATCTTAGAGAGACTCTTGTTAATTTAAATATTAATTTTGCAAATAATATTATGACTCTTCAAAGTTTTATAGAAGATGCATTGAATCAATTAATGAATATAATTGTAAAAGAATTATTAATTCTTGAAGGTGAAGAAGATATTGATTTTAATATATCAAGCGTAGTTAAAGTAACTATGAACGCTCCACTTGTTCTTCAATTGCAACAAAGTGAAGCTTTAGTTGGTAGTATTATAAATATAGTTTCTGCTTTAGCTCAAGCTAGATTTGAAATTAACCCGGAAGAATTACTTAAAATGTATATTCCACAAATTAACTGGGATAAACTTAAAAAATCTGGTGAAAAAGTTGTTACAGAAGAAATTAAAAAACAAATTATGCAACAAACAGCTAGTCAAAGTAGTTCAGGAGGATTTTAATCCTCTTTCTTTTTTTTGTCTTTAGATTTTAGAGCTTTTTTAGAGCTATCTAAAAAAGCTCTCTAAAGAAAAAATAAAGTTTAGCTAGAAGATTTTCTTTATAAAAATCTTTTTGAAGCTTTTTTAGAGCTATCTAAAAAAGCTTTCTTTAAGTCAAAATAATTTTTTAAACAAAAAGTAAGAATCATTTAAAGGAGTAATAATGAAATTTTTTGAAGTGTTTAAAATATTCGAAAATATAAATGAATTTGATAATTTTAATTTAAAAGAATTATTAGAAAATGATAATCAAACGAATCAAAATAATCAAGCATCTGGGAATAGAAAAATTTCTGATGATCAAGCAGCTCAAATTGCTCAAGGGCTTCGATCCGGAGAAATTAAAGAAGAAGAAATTAAACAAGCTTATGATCAAGGCCAATTAACTGATGCTGATATACAAGCTATCCAAAGTATGCTTCAAAATCAAAATATTGATGAATTGCCACCAGAAGAACAAGAAAAAATATTTGAAAAAGAAATCGAAGGAATGACTGATAATTTTATTAGATTAAATCTTTTTGATAAAATTAATGAATTATCTAAAAAAATAGAAAATTTCATTGATAACTCAAATGATGAAAAGTTAATTGAAAAATTTAAATTAATAAAAAATTATTTAGATATTTTAGAAGCTTTAATTTTTAATCTAGATGTAAATTTAATTTATCAATTATATGTAACTTTGGAATTAAAGACCATTGAGTTTATGAAAGAACGTCTTGGATTGAATACTGATTATGAAAAAGAATATTTAAAAGAATTTGAAGATAGAATTATAGCAGAAAATTTAAAAGAAAAATACTATCCAGTAGAAAAATTAATTGAAAAAATTAAAAATGATGAAGTTACAGAAGAAATTCTTAAAAAACTCATTAAATATAACATTTATACAGAAGAAGAAATTAATGAAATTATGAATCACCTTCAACAAGAGCAAAATCAAGATGAAGCTAATCCTGAGCAAGAGCAAAATGAGAATCAAATAGATCCTCAACAAGAAAAAATTGAAGCAGCTGCTCAAGCTATAGCTTCAGGTCAATCTAGTTTTGAAGAATTATTACAAATGTTAAAAGATAGAGAAATTGATAAATATATGTACGATGAAATTAGAAAAAGAGCAGAAGAATTAATGCTAAATTCAGATCAAGATCAACAAGTTGAACAAGCTCAAGTACAACAAAATACTCAAGAGAATCAAGAGAATCAAGAGAATCAACCAAAAATAGATGAATCTCAAGCTCAACAAATTGCTTTGGGAATTTTAAATGGTGAAATAAAAGAAGAAGAAATTAAACAAGCTTTAGATAATGGAGAGTTAACTCTAGCTGATATTGAATTAATTCAACAATTTTTACAACAATCAAATAATCCAGCTAATTAAGGAGATTAAATGTTTGAACTAAGATCAAAAGAAGATTATAAACAAGTCGAGGTTCTTGGATTATTACCAACAGATAGGGATCCAAGTGCTTGGCTTAGAATGGTTGCAAGAGTTTTTGCAGCTTATAAAGAAGTTGATGTAAATAAAACTATAGTAGCATATATTAGTGGATTTGAAGTGGACGTTGATTTATCTGATCCACAGTATTATAAATTTAAAATAAAAAAAGGTACATGTTTTATTGATAATCAATTTATCGGTTTTAAAGATGATGTTCTTTTTGTAACAGAAAGATATCATTATTTACCAGGTAAAGAATATTGGTTAGTGTTACATTACCAATGGTCATTAGAAACTGATTATAATGTAGCAGAATTTAAAGTTATTTCTCCAGATTTATTTGATGATCAAACAATGCTTAAAATTAGAGCTTTTGAAATTACAAGTGCTGGAGAATTTAATTTATTACCATCTGATTTAGATGATCAATACGCAAGCAATTTCAAAAGATTATTAAATCTTGCTGCACAAAAAATTATGGATTCTATCGAAGCTCTTAAATTTCATTATGAAGTATATAATCCTACTGAAAATAAAATAGATCCTTCTGTAAAATCTGGAGATTTTGTGTTTTTGGATTATATAACTGGGAAATATAAACCAGCAAGATCTTGTACAAAAAGATTAGATAAAGCAGTTGGAATATATTTAAAAGACAATACTAATAATAATGATTATATTATTTATAGTGGTATAGTTGACTTCGGTGATCCAAGATGGATTATTCATCCAGATAGAAGCTATCTAAAAAATCTTGAGCCAGGAACAAGCTATTATTTAGCCGATAATTGTACGGAAACTAATGTTTCTCAATATTATCCAGAACTAAAATTACCTGAAATAGATCCAGGTAGAATTGCTCCAAAATTTTATCCAGGCTTAGTAAGAGTCGGATACGCGCTTGATCATGATAAATTATTTATTCAATTGGATTATACTTCAGAAATGAATGTTCAAAATTTATTAGAATTATTTGGAGATAGCGATAGATTTAATAAAAGATATAAAGATTTTTATGAATATTATTCGATAGTATCTAAGTTAACTACTTTAATGAATCATGGTAATAATAATACACAATTGTTAACTGATTTAAATAATAAATTAGATCTTATAAATACAGAAATTTCCAAGCAAAATTCAACAGTTAAAAATGCTCAATCTAATTATGAATCTAAAACAGATGATTTAAATAATTTTTTAAATAATTTAAAAACGAGTCAAGATATATTTAATAATTATAATAATATTTATTTTCAATATAATAAACATTTTTTTGATTTATTAAAATATAATATTTATGATGGTAATAATTATATATTTAAAGATTTTTGCGATTATAGTTCAGATTTATTAGATATTTTAGATAACATTGATAACGATATTAAAAAATTTGTAAATGATTGGTCGAGTAAAAATTCAATGTATAATACAACTGATGCTTATTCTTTATTATCAGAAATCGAAAATGAAATTGTAAATATCAGAAACAGTATATCATATATTTATCATATTTATAATGATAATACTTTATCAAGCGCAGAATATACAAAAGGAGAAAAACCAGTAAAACAATTAATACAAGATTATTTTAATAAAAACAATACTGATTTTATTGCTTATTCAGATAACTATTATAGTGATTCTGGTTTAATTACTACAAAAATAAATGATATTAATACTAGCATTAATACTTTATTAAAAAAATTAAATAATTTTTATTCTACTTTTATGAAAAAAGATAATATTAGATATAATAATTTTCAAATTAATCTATCAAATATAACATATAATAATAGTTGGTGGATTATTACTCAAACACCAGCTCCAACGGAATACGATGGTACCGATGATACTTATAAATACAATGATGGCAACGTTACTTGTTCGAATAACGTTAACACTTTCTGTTATACATCAAAAACGATATTATCTGCAAAAGATTATATAGATAATAAAATAAAAGTTAATATTTATGATAATAACGCTTTGAACGAATCAACTGATATTTTAAATTCAGATGTATTTAATACTATACCATATATTTATAGTATCATAAATAAAGCTGTAAATTTAAGTTTAAGAAATCTTAAGTATCAAGAATTAATTAAATTAGTTTATAAATACTTAAGTAATATTTTTGATTTATATAAAAATCAAAGAACTAATATTTCAATAGATGATTATTTAACTGATTTAGATCAAATTCAAAATAATTTTACTTTAAAAGTGCAAGCTTTAATTGATTCAAAAAATACTTTAGACATTGAAACTATTAAATATAATTCATTAATCGATCTTAAAAATCATGTTAATTTTATAATTAATAAAATTAATCAGCTTTATTCTGGTAATACTTTAGAGCTAAATGAGCTTCAAACTCGAATGCTTCAACTTGCAAATGAATTAGGTAAGGATCTAGATAAAAATAATCCATTATTAAGTATATTCTATATTAGTAATTATCAAAGAGTAATATATAATTATACTTACATAACTCAAAGATTAAGAATTAAATACTATGAAAGAAAAATAGTCCAAGATAGAATTGATATTATTAATCAAAAAATTATTGAAATTTCAAGTCAACCTGTACCTGATGAAGCTTTATTAAGATCTCTTGAAGATATCAAAATATCTTATGAAAATCTTAAAAATGAAATTAATTTTGAAATTGAAACTTTAACTGCTGAATATAATAAAATTAGAACAACTTATCTTGGACTTGAACCTATTTCGACAGATGATCCTGATTTTGATGACGGTGGCTACGCTGTTTCAAATCTTGATTGTTTAGAAACTTCAGAATAATATTCAAGGAGATAAAATGGCTTTTAAAAGATATATTACTTTAATTGATGATGATAATCAAACAAAAACAATTTCTACAGACATCACAGGATTAATATTTAATATTATAGTCCAAAATAATCATAATCCGGTTGATACAGTACAACCGGAGCTCGATTTTTATTTTATTACTTCAGATGGAACTGAAATTCATTTTCTAAAAAAGAAATTAGAAGCAAATGAATATTTTCAAATCAAACCAGAAATTGCTTTAAGCGCAGAAACTTTAAAAGTTTATAGTACATTAAAAGATGTAACAATTATTACACAAATTCTGGATAATTAATTAAGGAGCTATAATGGCTATAGTTGTAGATTATGTTAAAGTTTATCCAATTTTCGAAGAAAATTGTTTTGCAAACCAATTAATTGCTGAGGTTCGTGCTAAAAGAGATGATGGTGTTGAACCTCATATTGTTTATTTACCTTATCAAACAGGAGATGAAAATCCTGTTTATAATTATATAAGTATTAATAATTCTACGGGTAAGGTATATTTGACTCTTGAAGGTGTCAACGCAATAAATCAAGATTATAATGATCCATCAAAAGAAATAAATGAACTTGATTTTAAAGTTGTAGCTAAAGATACTGAAAAAGGCGACTCAATAACTATTGATGTAAAAGTTGCAGTGATAAGAGTTCATGATGAGCCCCCAAAAATTACGGATGAATTTATTTATGATATTTATCAAGATGACGTTAAATACGGAAGAATAGTTCTTGATGTTAGAACGCTTTATCCTGCTTATTTTCATGTAGTTGATAATTCATATTTTACTTTTAGAGTCGAAGATTTCGGAAGAATGACTATTACTAATGACGGAGTTAATTATTTAAAAAATCTAAATCCGGATGAAGTAAAATCAATTAATGTAAAAATTAAAATAATTGATAAACAGAATAAAAAAGCAATAGAAAAAAATTATGAAATTCCTTTTAAACCTGGATCTCAAATTGAATATCAGTCTAAAAAATCAATTCTAGAAGAAATTGGTGTTTATTTAGGACAAGATTTAGGAACTAAAATTACAGAGCTTAAAACTTTATTTGAAATAAATGATTTTAAAAATAAATTAATTTTTGATTTAATAAGTACTTCAAATTATTCTCAATTTGATTCTATAATTGATAAAACTTTTAATGGGTTTGAAGTTTTTGATACATTATTTAATAATAAAAATAACTATTCAGGACTTGCAAAGTTTTTAGAAAATCTTAAAAATTTTGATTATTTATTTAAATCCAGACATGAAAATCAAAAGAGTAAAGCAGAAGAAGCTATTTTTGATAATATTTATAATAGTGTAAAATATATAACAGATAAAAATCAATTACAATCTTTTAATATTTTAAATAATAATAACATCCCAGCTGATATAGAAAATCTTTCATATAATTTAATGAAGATTAAAAGTATTCAAGAAGAAAATATAAATACTAAAATACAAGAAGCTCTTGATTTAGTAAGTTCTGCTATGAATGAAAATAATAAAAATATTTTAGATATTATTAATGCTTTTCAGGAACAATTTGTAAAATTTAAATTTGTAACATTTGGTAAAGCAATGTATGATACTAATAAAAAATTAATTTCATTTCAATCTAAAACTAATCATTTAGAAGATGAAACTAAAGTTCTTGAAGATAATGTAGATGATATTTATTCAATGCTTTATAAAGATAATTGGATTGATATTATAAAAGATCATAATGTAACTACATATAAAAATCATGTTAAAGATGATGTAACTTATGAGTATAATTTATCAACCGGTATCGTTGGTAAATTAGAAGAGATAAATCAAAGAGATTTAAGAAATTGGGGTATTCCTAAATCATGGAATTTTTCAACATCAAGTATTAATTATAATTCGGATAGTTTAATTACATATTCTAACGGAATTTTAACTTTATCCGCAACAAGTATAAGATTATATGCTGATGGTTATACTTATATTTTTAATGGATCTGGTGATTTAACAGTTAATAATTTAAATGCAAATAATTGTAACTGTACAGCAGCAAGAGCTAAATATGCAGACATCGCAGAAAATTATATAGCTGATCAAAATTATGAATACGGTTTAATTTTGACTTTCGGTGGAAAATATGAAGTAACATTAGCTAAAAAAGATTCAAAAAAAATTATCGGAGTTGTTTCAAAAGAACCAGGATTTTTAATCAATAATATAGAAAATCCAAATAACATTGAAGGTTATATATTACCTATCGCACTTAAAGGTAGAGTTTACGTGAAATTAGATAATGTATATAAAATTAAAAAAGGACAAGAAATTTATTTATCAGAGATTAAAGATGGATACGGTTCTATCAATGGTAAAATAATTATCGGTTATGCTTTACATGACTGTGAAACAGATGAAGTAGAAATTTTTGTAATTTAGAGCTTTTTTAGAGCATTCTAAAAAAGCTCTATTTTCTTTTTTTGTCTTTAAAAATTAAAAAGGAAAATAAAATGTCTGTATTAAAAAACATAAAGCAAATTCAAGAACTTACTATTATTATTACTCCGGATTGTAATCTTAACTGTAGTTATTGTACACAAAAACATTTTAAATATAAAATTAATTTAGAAAAAATAAAAGAGAGTCTAAAAAAGATAGCGTCTAAAATAGCTCTAAATTGTAAAATAGATTTTTTTGGAGGAGAACCAACTCTCGAAATAGATAATATTAATAAATTAATATTTTATATAGATAATTTAATACCCGAAAATAATTTCAAATATAGAGTCATCACAAATGGATTATTTAATAAAAAATTATTCGATAATATTAATTCAAAATTGAAGTTTACTTTTTCATTAGATATTTTAAATCTTGATAAAAGAATTTCAAAATCAGAGCAATATTTTATCATTAAGAATAATATTTTAAAAAGTATTGAAAAAAAAATTTTTAAAAGTATTCATTTTATTTATCATGATAAAATTGTAGAAAATTACATAGCTTTAAGTAATGTTTTCAATATTGATTATTCTCAAATATCTCATTCACTTGTACGAGAGCCTTCGTGGTGGACTAAAGAAAAAATCAAAAATTATTCTAAAGAATTTTATTATTTTATATTTTTTGATTATCACTATTTTAATAAAAATAAAAAACATTTAAATTATATTGAAAAATTATTATTAAATTTAAATAAAAATCCAATTGGTTGTGAAGCTGGAATATCAAGATTAAGTATAAACTTTGATGGAGAAATAAAACAATGCGGGATTATTGATTTTGATTTAGATCTTAATAGAAATTATTTAGAAAAAGTTTCAGATTTCTGTAAAGATTGCAGAATAAAAAATGATTGTTTAAAAAAATGTCCATTTTATATAATAAACGAACCTGAAAAATTTAGAGAAACATTTTGTAAAATCTATAAAATAGAAAATTTACAATTAAAAAGATATTTAATATAAGGAGAAAACATGAAAAATAATACAAATGAAAAATTAAAAGAAAAATTATTTGAATTGACTCTTTTAAAATGGCGTATTCCTGCTTATAAAGAAGTTAAAAATTTTAAAGATTTATTTGAAAATTTAACAGGTGATGAAAAAGCTATTATTGCTTTCGAAAACTTAATCGAAAGCGCAGTTCTACTTGCTCAAAATCCTATTCTAAGACCATTAGGCGAAAAATATTTCAGAGATTATCAAGCGCTTTATCCAGAAGTTATTAAACCATTTATTGATAAATATTTAAAAGATTTAGAAATGGAGGTTGAAGCTAAAAAAATTCTTGAAGAAAAATTTAAGAATCTAGAAGAGGAATTAAAAAAATTAAATTTCGAATTATAATTTTTTGGAGCTTTTTATGAAAAAAGAAATCAGTTTTGATCTCGTAGTTACAAAGAAATGTAATTTTAATTGTACTTATTGTTTTGAACAAGGAATGTTTGAAAATAAAGAAATAAGTAAAGATAATTACAATAAAATCTTAGATTTTTGGGAAAAAGAATATGGAGTTAAAGATAATTATAAAATTAATTTTCTAGTAATAGGAGGAGAACCAAGTATTGCTAAAAATTTTTCTTATTTTCTTCAAGAGCTCAAAAAAAGAATACAAAATAATAAAATCGAATTAGGTAAGATTACTTATATTACCAATGGATACAGTTCTAATTTAATACTAAATCAAATTCAAGATATTAATTTTTGGAAAAATTATTTCAATATTCAAATTTCTTACGATGGTAAAATTATTCATGATAAAAATAGAATTATAAAAAAGAATAATAAAATTATAAATACTTCAGATTCAGTGTTAAAAACACTTGACGAATTATATAATTTAGGATTCAAAGTATTTTTAAAAAGCACTTTAATGCTAAAAGATCTTTATTATATTGACGAGGTTTTAAAAGAATTTAAAGAATTATTTTATAAATATCATATTTTTTATGCGCCAACTGAAGATAAATATTCAGCAAGATTTTTAAATGAAAAAGAATTAAATGAAATTATTTTTCAATTTTCTAAAGTAGCAAAATTTGAATACAAATTTTATCAAAAGAATAATATATTTTTAACTCGTTGGTTTAATGATAATTTATTAAAAAATAAAAAAGAAACTTTTTGCGGAGCAGGAATATCTTTATTTTCTATAAATCCAAATTTAGATATTTTTCCTTGTCATCTTGCTGATTATTTAAGGGGATCAAAAAAGGATAATATTTATATAGGAAATGTAAATACAATAACATCGAAAGATATAGATGAATCAATTCTAAAATTCGACAGAATTAATAAAGAATACAAAAAAAAATATTCTAATAAATTAAATAAATGTAGTAATTGTTCAGCTATTTATTGTGTAAAGTGTCCTATACAAAAGTATGACGATACAAATGATTTAACTAAAATATACGATGATATAGAAAATAATATATGTAAATATTATAAAGGAATTAGTCGATATATTTACTTAGTGTATAAAAAATTAGAATTGTTAAAGGGAATAGAATGAGTTGTACATGTAAAAGTGTAGATTGTACAGGTTATAATACTTATAATTCGGAATGTGCGGGGAATACATGTACGCCGGTTTGTTATTGTTATTCTGTAGTTGATTGTTATGATGATTGTAGTTCTTATGTAGCTAAAAATACTGATGCTTCGAATATTTGGAATAATGTAGCATTAGGCGATTTAATCTTAGGAGATCATTTTAAGACTCTTTTTGATTGGGCTATTCAAACTGCAGATCGTTATGATGTTGATATTAATACTTCATGTGATGATTGTAAAGCTGGAAATATTATTTATGCAGCTCATCTTAATTCAATTTCAGATATAATTACAAATATTGCTAATACTGACAGCGTTTCTCCAAATGGAACTATTACAAATATTCCTACGGTGTATTCTGGAGATTTAATTAGAGCAAGTACATTAAATACACTTGCTACTGATATATATAAATATTTAACTGGATGTAGATGTAATTCAGATGTATATGAAACATGTAATACGGTCTGTTCATGTAAATGTCATTATAGTTGAAGGAGAATAAATGTATTATAATTATGTATTCGTAAGAGATTACGGTAATTATTTATGGCCTGTTTCAATTGAAGCAATAAATCCTCATATTTCTGAAGTTTTAAAACCAGAACAATATAATTTTGCTATTAGAATTCAAGATTCTGCGGCAAAACTTATAGAACTTGCAAGAATCGAAGGAGCTATTCCATTAATTAAAAAATTTAATCTTGATAAAAAACATATAGTAACAACTGATGATATCGTAATTTTTTCAAAAGATGAATTCAAAAAATTAATTTTAAAAATTATCGATATCGATGAAGATAAAATAGACATAGATGACGAAGATATTCAAAATGAATATATTTTCGAAAAACATAAAGACGAAATTTTAAAAACATTACTTGCTAAATGGTTTCCAAGTATATCGGTTTATGAGCTTGTAAAAATAATTAAATATTTAGAATACTGGAGTATTTTATTTAATAACGGTTTTATTATTACCGAAGAAAATAAAGAAGATATGTTTATCAATATTATAGAAAAAGATGATGATAAATTACTCGAAACGCTTGAGAAATTTTTAGAAGCAAGAGAATCATTTGCAAAATTTGATAAATATTTTGAATTATATTCAGTATTAAAAGATAAACTTGATTTTCTAACTTATTGGGATTTTAATAATTTAGAAGAAGCACTTAAAGCTTTAGATGATATTTATAATAAATATAAAGATAAATATGATTCTGAAATTCATGTTTCAAAAAAAGATCTTGAATTATTCTATAAAATTAAAAATGAATACTTAAGAAAAAAATTACCTAAGAAATCTCAAGAGAAATAATTCTCTTGAGATTTAATTTTGTCGTTAAGTAAAAGGTTTTACATGAACTTTTATAAGCTTAATCCTGATAAATTAATTCGAAAATATAAATTAGAAGATGAAATTCAAAATATATGGTTTAATGAAAATAATATTAATTATAAATATTTAGAACCTTTGTATTCTAAAAATAATCAAAGAAATAATCAAAGATTTTTTTTTAATAAAATTTTAACGATTATTAATTCTATTAATTCCGAAAAAACAGACGAATTTTTTATTGATAATGATATTTTAATAAAACCATCTTTTCTAAAAAAAATAAAATCTAGTTATTTTTATTTTTTTACATGTAATGATACTTATGATTGGAATCAAAAATTATTACAAGAGTATCAAAAAAAGAAAATATCTAAAAAAGCTCTAAACTTTTTTTTAAAATATATTAATAATATAAATATACGAATTTCTGCAAGTATAATTGATTTAAAATTATTATTTTTTATTAAAAATGAATTTTATTTTTTAAAAAAAGAATTAAATTTAACAGACGAAGATTTTATAAGCTATTCGTGGATTGATGAATTAATTCTTTCAAAAATTTATTTTAAGCAAAAAAAGAACAGAGCTAATTTAGCTCTTTTTCAACTTAAATTAAATGAATGGAAAAATGATATTTATATAATTCATTTTCAAAATCCTTTTAAACAATTTCTATTATTAAATAAAAAAAATTTAAAAAATAAGAAACTTTTAAAAATATGCTTTGATTTAGAAAAATATTATAAAGGTTTTAAAAAATGAAAAAACTTATAAAAACAGATTTTGCTATAATGAATTTACAATCTCATATTTGCGGTATTTTCTTTTATACCATTGAATATTATAATTATTTGCTTAATAATAATTTCAATATATATTTAATAACTTCATTTCCTAGATCAATTTATAATTTTTATATTAGAGATAAATACAATATAGAAAAATTAAATAAAAAATTTTTCAAAAATATAATTTATATCAAAAATCATGATACTATTTTTGATATAGAAAACTTAATTATTCTTGATTATACTACTTTTAATAACTTAAAAGAAAAGTTCATTTTTAGAAAACTTTTTTATAATTATGGAAATGATCTTGATTCTTTGAATGAAAGCTTTTATGAAAAATATCAAAATTTTAAAAAAGAAGTTATAACTTTTGGTGATAAAGAATTAGAATTAAAAGTCGATTACCATTATCCTTTGTGTTTAGATTTTTCAATTTTTAAAGAAATTAAAAAAATTTCAAATAATGTTTTTTATGAGAAAAAAAGCAATAATATTTTTGATAGAAAACGAGGATTAAAAAATTTTCATAAAATTTTTAATAAATATATTTATGATATCAAAGACTTTTATGATAGAGCTAATAGATTAATTCCAGAATGTAAATTTTATAATAAAGAAATAGAATTAATAAATTATAATAAAAATGATTCAATTTTATTAAGATATAATAGATCTTGGAAAGATTATGATTTGAATAATTTCATTTCTCCAGATACTAATTTAACTTTTGCTCAATTCATAAAAAATTTTCAATTCAGGAAAGCAAAATGAGAAAAAATTTAAAAACTTTTTTAGTTAAATATTTAAAATCAAAACCATTAACAAAGAGAGCTAAAATAGATACAGGTTTTTCATGCAATATTAATTGTTTTTTTTGCTATTATAAAAAAAATTTAAAAGATAAATTCATGAACTTAAAAGATATTGAATATCAACTTACTAAAGCTAAATATCTTAATTTTAATAAAATTGATTTCAGTGGAGGAGAAAGTTCTTATCATCCAGATTTTTTTAATATGCTTAAAAAAGCAAAAGCTTTAAATTTTTATATTACTACATTAAGCAATGGAATAATGTTTTCTAATTTAGACTTTTCAAAAAAAGCTCAAGAATATGGTTTGAATGAAATTTTATTTAGTGTTCATGGATTAGAAAAAGAACACAATATTAGCACAGGAGGAAATAATTTTAAATTAATTATAAAAGCAATAGAAAATGCTTTAAAATTAAATATAAGAATAAGAATTAATACGACTATACATTCAAAAAATTTAGACTCGCTTTTAAATTTTTATAAATTTATGAGAAATAATTTCGATTATTGTACTCATAATTTTATATTTATAAATACTTTTGAGCAAAATAAGATTTCGATGAATTATTCAAATAAAGAAAAATTTAAAGAAATAACTCAAGAATTAAATAATATAAATTCAGATATAAAATTTAGATATATTCCATTCTGTTATGTAAATGAAAGATTGCATAATAAAGTTTTTAATTTTTTACAGCATTTTCATGATCAAGATGATTGGTTCCCTGGAATTTATTATTTAAAAGATTATAAAAAGATCAATAAAAAATTTTTTCAATATTCAAATTTAGCTCAATTTATAATTAATATTAGAAAATCTAATTTCTATAAAAATAATGATTGTGAAGATTGTTTATATAATTTTATTTGTGATGGATATAAAAAATGAACTATCTTGACTAGAGCTTAAAGTTTTAGTCAAGATCAAAAATTAAATCGATAAAGAAAAGTATTTCATTAAGGATTAATTATGATTTATAGTGATATCGTTATAACATATACACCATCGAATAATGAAATAAATCGTATATGTGGACATACTTTCGAAGCATCCGATTATTATTTTTTTTTTAAAGATTTAGGGTATAATGTAAAAATTCTTATCCAAGATAAAATTAAAAAAGAATTTTTATTAAATGCTTATAAAGAAAAATATAAAAAGAAGTATTTTGATTTATTAATTAAAGATTTACGTATTGGTGAACTAAAGAAAACTATATGTAATATTCTAATTTATACCAATGGTCTATATCGCACCGATTATAATAATTTATTTAATCCTGATAATAATATTTATTTTAAAAAATTAATAAGTTTTCGTTGTAATCCAAATGAAAAATTTAATTTATTTATAAATAAATTAAAAGATAATTTTTATTTACTTTATGATAAAAGAGTGTATAAAGAATATGATATCAATAATAATATTTTTGATGAGTATAATAATTTTGAAAATTCTTTTCATTATGTAAAAAAATTTTATTTTAAAGCTTATAAAGAATATAAACAAACTGATAATAAACTATTAATTTATATTAACTCTCAGCTTCGAGATCTTTCCGAAGAATATTTAAAGTCTATTTCTGAAAAATATAAAAAAGAATTTTTATTTATTACTGGATCAAAATTAAATAATAAACAATTTAAAAAGTATTCAAAATATGGTATAGTTTTAAATGCTCCAGTTAAAAATCTTTTTTCTAAATTTGATACTTATTTATATACAAGAAATATAAGAAATTTCGATTGTAGTCCAAGATTTTTAACTGAATGTAAATATTATAATAAAAATATTATTCTAGATTTCAATATATCAGAAGATATCGGAGCATATTGGAGATGGTATGATATTCAAAATAATTTTGAAGATTTATTTCTAAAAGAAAACGATTTATTAAATTTACTATTAAAGGAGAATTTATGATTTTAAATGATACAAAAAGAATTGAAAAAATCATCGAAAAATTATCAATTTATGATGAAATTTTAAACGAATTTGAAAAAAAACTTGATTTTAATTTTTTTAATTATGAAGTTATAGATATAACAAAAAATATTGCTTTTTATAACATTGAAGAAAATTCTTTTAATAAATTAGCAATGAAAAAATTAAAAGCTCCACATGAAATTATTCATCCAGATTTTCAAAATAAAGACGAAATGAAAAAATTTTTTAAAAATAATCTAAAAAAATTTAAAACTTATTTAAAAAATGATATATTTTTTCTAAAATTTAGTGATTTTATTGAAAATTTTATTAAATTATACGGTTACGATAATTTTGAAACATGGTTTCATCAATTTAATGAATGTTTGAATGATCAATTAAGTATAGCTGATAATATTATAAAATTTATCAAGACTAAAAATAAAAAATTTTTCTTCAAAAGCAGCGAACCGTTTGATATTATTAAAATTTTAATTAAAAGTAATTTTTTAAAAACAAAAGCTGATTCTTTTTATTCAAATTATATAACATTTGGATATTATTTCTTATATAGTTATGATAATATATATTATACAAAATTCTTTTTCGAAAACGAAAAAATTTTATACTACGGCTTTATTAGAAGAATGAAAAAATTTAAGATATTTTATAATAACTTACCAGACGCAAAATTTATCAATAATCGATTATTATTAATTGATAATCTAAAAAATAAATTTAGTTCCGAAGCTTTTAATTATGATATTAAAAAAATACATTTAAAATTTATTGAAAACTTAATTGTTTTTTTTGAAAAAAATAGATCAAAACTTCTTTCTGATATTGATAATTATCTTAATAATACAAAGTAAAAAAATGAAATTTAGAATAATACATTTCGTGGATTATAAATATTTTTTATTTTATAAAAATAAAAAAAATAGATTTTTAGTAAGTGTTAAAAATTCAAATATTTTAACTATCTGCGAAAATGTTAAATTAAATGGATTAAAATTAATTCTAAAAAATATTAATTTTTATAAAAGAAAATATCGATATCTATATTTTATAGATATCGACACCGAAATAAATTCTTTTTCGATTTTAAAATTAAAACTTGCAAATATTTTTATCGTTCATCGTATATTTAATTTAAATAGTACGAATGGATTTTTTGTAAAAATAAGTACAAAGTTATTATTTAAAAATAAAAAATTTCTTTTAGAATTAATTGATTATTTTACAAACGAAAAAGTAAAAAAAATTAATTCTATAGAGTTAAAAAAGATTTTTAGAAAAAATAAAATAATGAATAAAAAAATTTTAAAAATCATTAATTTATTAAATAAAAGATTCTCAAATAGAAAACTTTTTGCTTTAGATGAATTTATATATAGAGTATTAATAATTTTATCTGATAAAACTTTTTTATACAAAGAAAAATATTTTATATTTAAAAATCCAGATGAATATCCAAATTTACCTTATGGTTTTTCAATATTTAATCCTTATAAAAATTCAAGTGCAGTTAAAATGAAATATAAAAAAAGGCATAATAAATGATTAGCTTTTTAATGCCTATAAGTAGAAAAACTTATGTTCAATCTTTATATTCAATTTTATCAAAAAAATTTATTTTCAATTTTGAAGTTATACTTTGCTTTAATGATCTTAATTTATATAAATCATTTGACTTTTTTAAAAAAAATTTAAATAAAAAAATTTGTAAAAATATAAAAATTATGTTTAATAATGAAGAATGGTTTTTAAGTTATTATAAATTGTTTATAAAAGCTTCAAATAAATATATTTATTTTCTTGAAGATGATGATATACTGTTAACAGATTTTAAATTCATTAAAGATGATTACAATTATGATTATTATTTTGGATTATATAAACATCATAAAAATCATGAAAAAAATTTAAATTGGATACAAATTATCAAAAGCTTAAAAAAGCTTAATAATTCTAATAATACTAATAATACTAATAATACTAATAATACTAATAATATTAATAATACTAATAATACTAATAATACTAATAATACTAATAATATTAATAATACTAATAATACTAATAATACTCATCGGAATCTTTTTAGAGTTTATAAAACTCCCGAAGATTTCTGGTATTTTCAATTGGGTCAAATTTTGATAAAAAAAGAAATTGTAAAATATTTTCCGAAATCAGATAATAAATATAATGATTATTTTTTATTCAAAAATAATCCAGGAACAATAAAATTTATAAATAAATTTTTCTTTAAACAAGGTTGGGATGGAAACAATTATAGTCAAAGGTAGAAAAATGAAATTAAATAATATTTATATAATAGGTAATGGATATCTTTCAAAAAAATTAAGAAATATAATTGATTTTTTTGATAAAATTACTTTTATTAAAAAAATATCAAATTTTGATATATTTTCATCAACTAATAATATTTATATATTTTCATGTTTTCCGAGCGTAGAATTTCAAAATTACATTTCTGAATTTGATAAAAAGAAATTCATAGTTTATCAAGCTTCGAAAATTGCTTTTAAAAATAACAATTATTTTATATTTTTTAATTCTTTAAGAACACAATATCAGATAATTAATTCAAAATTTGATAAAGATTATATAAAGTATAATTTAAAGTTTTTGGATTTATCTTTGACATATAAACATTTTTATAATTTATTATTACCTTTCATTTATGATAAAGATTTGATAAAAAAGAAAAATTCAGTTGTATATAAAATATATCATAATATTCTAACTGAAAAAGATTTCGATAATCAATATATTCCATTTATGGAATATAAAAATTTTGAGAAATATTTAATTAAATTAATAAAAAAAATTATTAATTCAGATGAAAATAATGTTCAAGACAATTTTAATAATTTTAATAATTTTAATATTCTTTCTAATATTCTTATTCCTGAGCATTCTTTAATTACTGCTAGAAATTTTTACAATAAAATTAAGAAAGACATAATAAAGGATCAAAATGACTTTTAACCAACGAAAATCTTTTTCTAAAAGAGAAAAAAGATTAAGTTATTATAAATTAAGCGAAATCGAATTAGTTTTTTCAAGAGCATGTAATTTAAAATGTAGTTTTTGTCCTCAGTCTAATCCACAATATAAAAAATTTACTTCTGGTTATATGTCATTTGAAGTTTTAAAAAAAATTATAAATGATACTAAAAATCAAAAATTATTTTATCATATAGCTGGTTATGGAGAACCTACAATAAATAAAAATTTTTTAAAATTTATTAAATACATTGATAATAATATTAATCAAAGAAGTACTTATGCAATAACAACAAATGGAATTATGTTTAAAAAATATTTTAAAGAATTTTATAATGTTTTTAAAAAACTAAAGAAACTCGAAGAAATAAGAATCTCTTGTTATTCTAATGATATTTATAATTTTTTTAATCGAAAAAAGATAGACTTTATATCGCTTAAAAAAGATATTAATCTTGATTTATTTAATAATAGAGCAGGATCAATAAATTTAAATAAAAATAATAAATTTTATTCATGTAATTATGCGTTTTTCTTTTTAGCGATAGATATAGATGGTGATGTATCTCCTTGTCCACACGAATGGAAAAAACAATTAAAACTTGGAAATATAATGAACGAAAATATCTTTAATATTTGGGAAAATAAAAAAATTAATAATTTAAGAAAAATTTTTTGTGAAAATAAAAGACAAGAAATTTATCCATGTAATATATGTACTGCTTATGGAACATTAATTGGAGATAAAGCAAAAAAAGATAAATGTGAATATATCAAATATACATGTAAGGATAAAAAAAGGATATACAATGATATCAAGAAAAATAATTGATGAATACTTAATTAAAAATCAAGCTTATCTTAAAAATAAAATTAGATTTTTTCATAACGATCTCTGGAGTTTTAACTCCAGAGATCTTGATTTTGTCATTGATTTAAAAACAGCGGAAAATAGTGTTTGGGGATGGGCTTATGGAGCTTGGCTTGCAGGATATTATCCTGTTGTTTATGGAGTTAGTTTTTTTAATATTGGAAGATTTGAACAACTCAGAAAATTTTTTGGATTTCATAAAGCTCCATGTTTGATAATTAATGCTGGAGCTTATGGTTATAAAAATTATGGTTGGGAACACTCGTTTATGAATTTTGAAGATGAAAAACTCATGACATCTATTGGATTTAAAGTTATTTATGTTAAAAATATTCAAAATTATAATATTAGATCAACCAAACAACTATTTGAAAGATATTTGGATTCTAATTCAAAAGATAAAAATATTTATATAAAATTATATAAAGATTAAGGATAAAAAATGTATAAATCTAAATCTATTATAGGAATTAATACAACAAGATTTTCCAAAATTATAAAACATCCGTCATCTTTATTTAATCAACGAATATTTTTAATTAAATTGAATTCATTTTATTATAATTTATTAAATGATTTTCATTATTTTATAAATAAATTCAATAAATATATTTCCAATTACACTCATATTAATTCAGCTCAATCGATTTTACCTATTTATTTTAATTTATTTTATGAAAATAAATTAAAAAATATTTTTCTTGGTAAACCATTTGGTTTTCAAGCTTTTTTATTTATGATTCATTATTATTTTGAAATAAATGATTCAAATATGGAACTTATATTATCTTCATTGAATGAAAATAATTTTACTGGAGTTATAACAGAAAAAATATTAAGTAAGGTTATTAATGATTTAGAAAAAAATTATAATGAAGAAATAAAAGAGATTGTTAAAATATTTAAAGAAATCAAATATATTGACAGTACGCTTGGATCAGTATTAAGTGTTGCACAAGGATTTTCTTATAATTCAGATATCAAAGATATTGAAAATATTAATGTTATTATTCCAGATAGTCTTTTTTTAATGGGAGAATTCCTTGAAAATCTAATGCTTTCAAGGTATTTTGATTTTAAAAATATAACTTTATGGATCGATTTTAATTATAGTACTAAACTGAATGATATAAAAATAGCTTCTGAAGAGATACAATTATTATTAAAAAATTTTAACTATAATCTTTTTATTACTAAATTTTTAAAAGAGTTTAATTATGAAAAATAATAATATTATATTAGCTCATGGTTTGAATGATGAAATAATTAAATATTTTTTAAATAATTTTAATAATAAAATTATTACATTTGACGATGGTTTAGCAAGTCTTTATAAATATAAAAAAGATTTAAAAGAATTATCAAAAAATAATAAAATAATTATTTTTGTGAATCCATTTATGGTTTATCAATCGGAAAAATTCAGTATTGATATTGATTTTATCGAATGCTTTAAAGCGCATGAAAAAGCTAGAAAATATAATTTTGAAAATTTTTTGAATCAAAAGATGATCACTGATTTGTCAAATTTTTGTGAAATAGGATTACATAGTTGGGATCATTTTTTATATTTTAAAAAAAGAAAATTACGAGATCGCATTATTTTTTATAAAAAAGATATCAAGAATTCTTATAATTTTATTAAAAAATTTATCAAAAATAGACTATCTTTTGCTTGGCCTTATAATAAAGAAATACTAGAATATAAAGCTTTGCAAAATAGATTCTACGAGAAATTAAATATTAAAGTTGAATACTATGGTAAAGAAAGATTAAGTGGTTGGTGGAATTATTACGAAAAGGAGCTTTTTTAGAGCGCTCTAAAAAAGCTCCAAAATAAAATCTAAGGAGAATAAAAATGAATCTTAAAAATAAAACTTTTATATTATTTGGTGGAACCGGATTAATTGGATCATATTTTACTAAAGAATTTATTGAATCAAATTTAGCTAAAAAAGAAAATAATAATCATTTAGTAATAATTGATAAAAATCCCTTAAAAATTATACCAGATAAAAATATTAATTTTGAATTTATCCAAAAAGATATTAATAAATTAACGAAGAAAGATATTAAAAAATTAATTAAAACAGATGATTTAATTATTTTAAATCTTGCTGCAATTCTCGGAGTAAAAAATGTATTAGAGTCTAATGATTATATGAGTTCAGAAATGACTTTACAATTAAAAATTAAATCAATTTCTGATATTTTAAAAAATGAAGCTAATGTAGATCTTTTTATGTACTTTAGCTCGAGTGAAGCTTACGGACATCAATTTTATATGAAAGAAGATAATTATAGTCAATTTGATAGTCTTTTATTACCTACATATATAAGAGAAAGATACGGGTTAAGTAAATTTACATTTGAATATTTATTTAAAGAAGCTTTTCCAGAAAATTTTATAA